>Ga0206910_1061_pt1 | contig 22209 bp, 17 predicted proteins | sample Alteio_BWOrgHeat_77_FD_152949 | JGI IMG/M metagenome (GOLD analysis project Ga0206910, IMG submission 152949) | Enriched cells from forest soil in Barre Woods Harvard Forest LTER site, Petersham, Massachusetts, United States -... | ecosystem: Environmental > Terrestrial > Soil > Temperate forest >... | reverse complement strand
AAAGAAGAGTTAAAATTTCCTTTGAGCCTAGTATTTTGTTCTAATTGCACTTTAGTGCAAATTCTGGAAACCGTGCCCCCCCATATTTTGTTTAGTAATTACTTTTACTTTTCTTCTTTTTCAGACACCATGTTAAATCATGCACGTCTATTAGTTGAAAGGGTGATTAAAGAGCGGGCATTAGATTCACAGAGTTTTGTGATTGAAATAGCCAGTAATGATGGATATTTATTACAATTTTATAAACAACAGGGGGTGCCCGTTTTAGGGATTGAGCCTGCAGAAAATGTGGCTCGCGTTGCTGAAGAGGAACGTGGGGTCCCTACTTTAGTGAAATTTTTTGATCAAACTCTTGCACAGGGATTAGCGAAAGAGGGTAAATTAGCGGATGTGATTCATGCCAATAATGTATTTGCCCATGTCCCTGATCCCAACCAATTTGTAGCAGGCCTAAAAGCTCTTTTGAAACCTAAGGGCGGTATAGCAATCATTGAGGCTCCCTATCTGGTTGATTTTATTGAAAACAGAGAATTCGATACCATTTACCACGAACATTTTAGTTATTATTCCCTGACCGCCGTTAGCCATTTGGTAGAGCGATATGGTTTGGTCGTGGCAGATGTGGAAAGAGTGGACATCCATGGCGGCTCTTTGCGATATTTCATTGCACACGTTGGTGCAGAGATTTCTGGATCTGTCAAACAAATGCTGCGCAATGAAGCTAAGATTGGGGTAGGGGACTATGTGTATTATAAAATTTTTGCGGAACGCGTCGATGAACTACGTGAGAGTCTTATCACTTTATTGAAGCGCTTAAAAAAAGAAGGGAAAAAGATAGTGGCTTATGGCGCCTCTGCGAAAGGCAGTACTTTATTAAATGCTTTTGGTATTGGAAAAGACCTTCTAGATTGCGTAGTTGATCGCAGTACAGTTAAACAAGGTCATTATACGCCGGGTGGACATTTGCCAATTTTATTAGCGGATAAGTTAGTAGAGCTTGAAGCGGATTATGTATTGTTATTAACGTGGAATTTTAAAAATGAAATATTGGCTCAACAGTCTACTTATCGTGCAAAGGGTGGGCAATTTATTGTTCCTATTCCGCAGTTAGAAATATGTTAAACCTTGCATTTTTTTAAAAGGCCATAAAGTGTGAAGAAGATTTTGGTGACGGGTGCAAGGGGATTTTTAGGACGTTATTGCATACCCTTGTTATTGAAAGAGGGGCTTGAAATACATAGTTTGAGTCGTCACGCAGCGTCGGTTGAAAAAGGTATTATTTTTCATACCGTTGATCTTTTTGAAAGAGATACCCTACGTTTAAAACTCCAAGAGATCCGTCCCCATTATTTGCTTCACTGTGCTTGGCTGACAACGCCTGGGATCTTTTGGAATCATCCTGATAACCTATCTTGGCTTAAAGCAACTCTTGAGCTTCTACAGGCGTTTGGTGAAGCCGGTGGAGAACGGGCATTGGGGATTGGCAGCTGCGCGGAGTATGACTGGTCTATGGGTGGAATATGTCGGGAAAAGGCCACCCCTCTTTTGCCAGCAACTGTCTATGGACAATCTAAACTGGCAGCTGCCCAAGTGTTTTCAGCGTTTTCAAAGCTGTATGGTTTTAGTGCTGCCTGGGGTAGATTGTTTTTCCCTTATGGGATCGGAGAGCCCGCTGACAAGTTTATTTCTGCCATTATTCGGGGTGTGAGGCGCAGAGAAGCCGTAGAATGCTCTCATGGACGGCAAGTGCGAGATTTTATGTATATTGAAGATGTGGCAGAGGCCATTGTCACCTTGCTGATGAGCTCAGCCACGGGTGCTTATAATGTTGCCTCTGGGCAGTCATTCAGTTTAAGAGACATAGTTGGTGAAATTACTTCTAAAATAGGGGGTGAGGCCCTTATAAAATTTGGGAGTAAAGCGGAACAAGCGGGTGAACCCCAAACCTTAATTGCCGATGTAGGGGCGTTATTTGAAGAAATTAGCTGGCGACCGCGGATTGATCTGCCATCTGGTATTGGACGGATGATTGAGGTACTATGTTCAGCTGATGCTGTCTGCGCTATTCCTACGCGTGTTTAACCTAATCTGTATTTGAGATCTTATTATGAAAATTTTGATAGATACGACTGCTAACACTTTATCATTACAAGAGGAAAGAAATTCTGAGATTGTTGATTTGTACAGTAAAAAAGCCTTTGAATTACTTTCCGATCTTTGGTTGAAAACAAGCTGGAACCAAAAATACTCTTATACTTTTACCTGGATGGGACGGCCTATTATTCAACATCCAGAAGATATGATAAGGCTGCAAGAAGTTATTTATACATTGAAACCTGATCTTGTTATCGAAACGGGTGTCGCACATGGAGGCTCTTTAGTTTATACCGCAAGCCTTTTGAAAGCGATGGGTAAAGGACGGGTAGTCGGGGTTGATATTGAAATTCGTTCACATAACCGTGCCGCAATTGAAAAACATGAATTAGCGTCCATGATCCAATTGATTGAAGGGGACTCTGTAGCACCTCAGATTGTAGCAGCGGCTACCAAAGGTATTAAGTCCCAGGATACGGTATTAATTATACTAGATTCTAATCACTCTAAAGCCCATGTACTGGCAGAACTAGAGGCCTATGCTCCCTTTGTATCAGTGGGCTCATACATCGTGGCAACCGATGGCTTAATGCAAGATGTCTATGATGTACCCCGGGGACAAGCAGAATGGCAACAAGATAATCCTGTTGAAGCCACTCGAGAATTTGTATTGGCCCATCCAGAATTTATTGAGGAACAACCTGCTTGGCAATTTAATGAGAGCGACTTAAATAAAAATATTACAGGTTGGCCAAATGCGTGGTTACGACGTATTAGGTAGTACTTAATATGGATAATGATTTTAGTCTTGTTGTGCCGACTTATAATAGATCTCAAGATCTTGCCCGGCTACTGTCTTATTTAAAACGTGAAAAAATGTCCTGTCCTATTTTAGTGCTAGACTCGAGTGCACTAAAAAATCGCCCTGAAAATCAGCGTATTGTTCAGGAAGCTGCTTTATCGATCACTTATCTGGAATATCCGGAGGAGATAAAGCCTTTTGATAAATTTTATGATGGCGTTTGTCAAGTGAAAACGCAATTTTGCCAATTATGTGCCGATGATGATTTGATTTTGGTCAAAGAGCTTGGTAAATGTGTCGAGCAATTAAAATTAGATCCAACAGCCAGTGTGGCACATGGATATTATTTCACCTTTTCAGAAGATAATAACCAAGCCATCATGAGTATCCCACAAATTTTATACTATTCGCCAACCATTGATGCTCATCAGCCTATAAAAAGATTAGAAAAATTATTTAGCCATTATCAAGCTTTAACCTATGGCATATATCGGACTGCTATTTTGAAGAGAATTTTATCGACGATTAGAAGTGTTGATAAAATTCTTGCCAGAGAACTCCTAGCCAGCGCTTTAGCGGTTGTATATGGCAAAGCGATCCGTTTACCAATTTTTACCCATGGTAGAAGCCAGGGTGCTTCGCAAAACTATCAATATTGGCATCCACTAGAATGGTTGTTTCGGGCACCCGCGGGGCTTTTTAATAGCTATGCGCAATACAAAAGTACCTTAGTTGCTGAATTAATCACAATGCCTGATAATCAGGGATCCCCGGAACACATTGAACGAATGGTTGATTTGATCCATATGGATTATTTGTTACGGCATGCGCCGCCAGAGGCTTATGAATTTCTATTAGCCAAAACGATGGTTGGCAAATCAGTGGATGATGTTTGGCAAGCACATGAGGTGCAGATACCTTTGATTCATGCCGCCAAGAGAGTAAAACGGTATGAAGAAACAGGCAAAAGGCTTTTAGCAAGTAAAATAGTAGACGTGTTGGGTAGGATTATTAGACAATTATTGAAAAAGGATAAAACGGATTTAGATTCAGGATCTTTGGAAAAAGTAACGACTACCATACGTACCTACCTTTTTGACAAGAATTTTCTTTCATCCAATTTTTCTGGTATATCGGTTACTGCAAGTGAAATTTCCCAATTAACGATGGCTTTAGATAATTATTATTGAGGATGAGTTTGTGTTAGAGGCAAAGCGTCGAAAGTCAATGTACCAAAACATGCTGCGTATACGCATGATTGAAGAACGTATTGTTGAGCTTTATAAAGAGCAAGAAATGCGTTGCCCTACGCATTTTAGTATTGGTCAAGAAGCGATTGCTGTTGGTGTCTGTACCCATTTGTTACCGAAAGATTATGTCATGAGCGCACACCGTTCACATGCGCACTATCTTGCAAAAGGGGGTGATTTGAAACGGATGTTAGCAGAACTCTATGGCAAAAAAACGGGTTGTGCGCACGGTAAAGGCGGTTCGATGCATTTAATTGACACCAGTGTGGGATTTTTAGGGTGTGTACCGATTGTGGGTAGCACGATTCCAATTGGAGTGGGGATTGCTTTCGGGGCAGCGATGCAACAAAAAGATGCAGTCACCGTAATCTTTTTTGGTGATGGTGCAACAGAGACCGGGATTTTTCATGAAAGTGTTAACTACGCCGCTATTCATAAATTACCGGTTTTATTTGTATGCGAAAATAATTTTTATTCCGTGAATACCTCTCTTGAATGTCGGCATCCGAAGGGTAGAGAAATTGTTGATTTGGCAAAAGGACATGGTTTAGAAAGTTATCAGGTTGAAGGGCAAGAGTGTGACAAAGTTTATCATACCACGGCGTCTGTTATCGAAAAAGTTCGCCAACAACAAGGGCCAGTATTTCTAGAGTTTTTTACCTACCGTTGGCTTGAACACTGCGGGCCCAACTTAGATTTACAATTAGGCTTTCGACCAGCAGGGGAATATGAACATTGGTTGCAACGTGATCCGATTGTTTTATATCAAGATTTATTATTAAAGGATGAGATTTTAAGCAGTACAGAGATAGAATTGATCCGTAATAAAATAGGTTTGGAAATAGAAGAAGCTGTGTTATATGCCAAACAGAGCCCTTTTCCCGATAGAGAAGAGTTAATGTCTTCGGTGTATCCGACCTTAGAAGACAAAACAGAGTTAAGAGAGGCAGAAGCGTGTCAAACCGTGAGTTAAAATTTTTCCAAGCGTTAAATGAAGGCTTAGATCTTTCTTTACAGCACGATCCACGTGTATACGTAATAGGCCTTGGCGTTTCAGATCCGACCGGTATTTTTGGAACCACAAAGGGACTAGCAGAAAAACATGGTCCAAAACGGGTTTACGATATTCCTATTTCAGAAAGTGGTATCACAGGTATTGCATTAGGCTCTGCATTGGTCGGTATGCGTCCCGTGATGACACACATGCGATTTGAATTCGGAATGCTTGCCATGGACCAAATCGTTAACCAAGCCGCAAAATGGCACTATATGTTTGGGGGTCAGGCCACGGTTCCTTTGACGATTCGGATGATCATTGGGCGTGGGTGGGGCCAAGGCCCTCAGCATTCTCAAAGCTTGCATGCTTGGCTGGCACATATTCCAGGTTTAAAAGTGGTCATGCCGGCAACACCTTATGATGCTAAAGGGCTATTAATTGCCAGTATTGAAGATGACAGTCCAGTCGTTTTTCTTGAACATCGTTGGTTATATAATATCCACGGCCCTGTTCCGACAGGCCTTTATCGTGTTCCCTTAGGCGTGCCTAATCTTATTCGTAGTGGTAGACAAGCGACAATCGTTGCCTCTTCTTATATGACCCTTGAAGCGAATAAAGCGGCTATGCAATTAGCTTCTGAAGGCATTGAGGTTGATCTGATTGATTTGCGTACCTTAAATCCTTTAAATGATGAGATGATTTTTGAATCTGTGGCACGGACTGGCCATTTGATTGTTTGTGATCATGCAACCTATACTGGTAGTTTTGGTGCCGAGATTATTGCTCGATTGGTAGAACGGGCGCTAGGGTGCTTAAAGTCTCCTCCTCAGCGTGTGGCATTGCCAGATTGTCCAACGCCGACGACACGCGCGTTAGCCAATTACTATTATCCAACACCACAGCACATTGTTAATGCAGTCAAAAAGTGTCTTGGAAAGCCAATTGACGATCCTTTTAAGAACATTTTACCAACCGATTTTTTAGATGTTCCTGATCAAGCTTTCACCGGGCCTTTTTAAAAAATGAATTTAACCAAGGGCATCTTTAAAACTGTCTTCCAGCAGAGATCTTTAATTTGGCAACTGGCTAGGTATAAATTGCGGGAGCAGTATGCAGCAACACTGTTAGGATCATTTTGGGCAGTGTTGCAACCCTTAATGACTATCTTAGTTTTTTGGTTTGTTTTTTCATATGGCTTAAAGTTACAGTCGCCGAATGCGAATGAAATTCCATTTTTTTTAATACTCTTTTGTGGACTAGTCCCTTGGATGACGTTTAGTGAAGGCTTATCTGCGGGTACGCAATCGATATTGGCCCATCAGTATTTAGTGAAAAAAATCGTTTTCCCTTTGGAGATCCTTCCTATTGTTCAAATTGTTGCTTCCCTCGTCGTCCATCTATATTTAATTGGGTTTTTATTCTTGATTTTAATCTTTTATGGTATTTGGCCTAGTCTATATTCTATACAAATCTTATATTATATTTTTGCAATGGCATTTCTGACGACAGGCCTCTCATGGCTGCTATCGGCGCTTAATGTCTTTCATCGTGATGTTGGCCAATCCCTCAATTTAATTATTATGCTGTGGTTTTGGATCACCCCCATTGTTTGGCCTGCAAAAAATTTGTCAGGCTGGGCATTAAAAATAGTTGAGGCGAATCCTCTCTATTACATTATTGAAGGTTACCGAAGTACTTTTTTATACGCAGAACCTTTTTGGCATAATCCAAATATGGGTGTTTATTTTTGGACAGTGTCTATTAGCATGTTTATTATAGGGATTACGTTTTTTCGTCGTGTCAAAAATCAATTTAGTGATGTTTTGTAGGTTCTTAAATCATGATGTCTCATGAAATTGTTATTAAAGTAGAAAACGTCTCAAAGATGTATAAAATGTTTAACTCCCGTTCTGATCAGTTATGGGAAGCCCTGCGTTTTTTTGGGAATTCTTTGGCACGAGAATTTTGGGCACTGGATAATATTAACTTTGAAATTGCCAAAGGCATGACCGTTGGGATACTCGGTCAAAATGGATCGGGAAAGTCCACGCTTTTACAGTTAATTACTGCGGTTTTGCAACCCACAGCGGGGCAAGTATCTGTCAAGGGACGTATTGCTGCCTTATTAGAATTGGGGGCGGGCTTTAACCCCAATTTGACAGGGCGAGAGAATGTTGTCATGAATGGGATGATCATGGGTTTAACCGAGGCGCAAATTTTAGAAAAAATGGAATCGATCCAGGCATTTGCGGATATAGGCCATTTTTTTGAACAACCCATGAAGATTTACTCATCAGGTATGTTTATGCGAGTAGCCTTTGCTGCTGCCATTCATGTGGAACCAGATATCTTAATTATTGATGAAGCCCTCTCTGTTGGAGATGCTAAGTTTCAAGAAAAATGCTTTCGACGTTTTCGTAATTTTCAAGACGAAGGCAAGACAATATTGTTGGTCACCCATGATCGTAGTGCAGTTCCGCGTTTATGTAATAGGGCTTTGTTATTGCATAAAGGTAAGCTTGTAGAGTTTGGTACTCCTAAAAGAATTGTGGATCTCTATAGTAATATATTGGCCACGGGAGACATTATTGAAAGTAAAAGTATTGCACAGCAAGCAAAAGATGATGAAGAAATTACCACAGTATTCCAAGAAAATATTCAATCTTTAGTGGAAAAAGACGATAGCAGCAATGAACTTTTAAGAAATTTTAAGGCGCCAGGAGACAGTGCCGATCGATGTTCTTTAAGAAATAGCTATAACAACAATGAATACCGTTATGGGAATAACCAAGCAAAAATTATTGATTATTTGCTGGTTAATAATGATCTACAAGAATTAACGAGTATTGAATGTGGTGAAATTTTAAATATCTTGGTTAAAGTGCACTTCTCTCAAGACATTGAAGAACCGTTGGTAGGTGTTTCTATTCGTGATTCTCAAGGGGTTTTGATCTATGGGCTTAACTCAGGCTGGTTACATTGTCAATTACCGTCGGTTTTAGCAGGAACTAGCCAGTGCTATAAATTCACTATAAAAATGAATTTGAAGCCAGGACCTTGGTTTTTAGAGTTTGCAGTGGCGAAAACACAATCAGAGCTTTGTGATATACGCAGTAATATCGCACACGTGGAGGTTATTGGGGGGGCTGTTAGTTTTGATGGTCTTGTGTTTCTGGAGAGTAAATTAGAAATTTTGAGCTAGTAGGCGATCTAAGCGTAATGGAGAAGAATATGCAACCAGTTTTTGTAGAACAGTTTTTTAAAGAAGTGGCAGAAATTGCAGGGAAAATTGATTATTATAAGATTGAAAAAATGGTCAATGCACTTGTTCAAGTTCGCGAGCAAGGGGGGCGCTTGTTTTTAATCGGTGTTGGCGGGAGTGCGGGTAATTGTAGCCATGCGGTTAATGATTTTCGTAAAATCTGTGGTATAGAGGCTTATACGCCCGTTGATAATGTTCCAGAATTAACTGCTCGTGCGAATGATGAAGGGTGGGAAACCATTTTTTCTGCTTGGTTAAAAACAAGCCGTTTGAATTCACGAGACGTTATTTTAATTCTTTCAGTGGGTGGTGGGGACCAGGAAAAAGGTATTAGTACCAATATTATTGCAGCAGTTGATGTGGCAAAGGCTGAGGGTGCGACGATATTGGCTATTCTAGGTAAAGAAACAGGTTATACCGCTCAGCATGCTGATGTTGCCGTCGTGGTACCCATTGTCCACCCTACTCGTATTACTCCCCACAGCGAAGCTTTTCAAGGTGTGGTTTGGCACTGTTTAGTCTCTCATCCTCGATTGCAGATTAAAGCAACAAAATGGGAATCTGTCTCAGATAATGTCGCTAGCCAGCCTGCTTGAAACTTTGCTCAAAAAAGAGAGGGTGTCATCTTGTCTGGCATCTTCTTAATGCCGACCTCTTTGTTTGAGAGGAGTAGTGGAGAAGGCGTGGTCATATTTCTAAATCCTTTATTTTAACGTTGTCTATCACAATAAGCTCAGGGGAACTTTCGAAAAATAGTGTTTAGCAAGCTATACTTACACTATTTATAACAGAAATTTTTGCAATTTAAAGCGAGGAGAACAGCATGCAATTCAGAGATACGACAGAGCGCTTTGGAAGTGTTACCAAAACTTTGCATTGGATCATTGCCATTTTATTTGTTACACAGTTTTATCTGATATATTGGAAAGAATCTATGTTGCCTGTAAAGTCTCCCTTAGCCAACTTTTACATTAATGGCTTACATAAACCTTTGGGAATAGTGATTTTATGTTTAGCAATATTTACTATACTGTGGCGATTCCATAGCCCTCGCCCTCTATTTCCAAACACAATGCAGTCTTGGGAAGTAATAAGTGCGCGCCTCGTGCACTTTATTTTATATCTTATATTATTGATTATGCCAATTAGTGGTTTTATGATGTCAAGCGCGGCGGGCTATCCTCCTAATTTTTTTGGTTTATTCCAGTTTCCTCTCTGGATAGAAGTCAATAAAGAAATGTCAAAATTCTTTTTTGATATTCATCAAATGACCTCATTTGTCGCCATTGCATTAGTCACTTTGCATATCTTAGCTGCCTTAAAGCATCATTTTATACAGAAGGACAATATATTGAAGCGAATGCTGCCATGAAACTTTAGGGATAGATTATGGTTTTTAGAAAAATTGCACTGATCTTAATGTTGGAGTTTTTTCCTGGTGCTCTCCATAATGCAACACTTTGGCCACTTCTTTATCTATAAACTGTTAATGAAAAGTCCGTTAAAATAAGGCCGATTTTTAGGTATTTTTTGTCATAGCATTGCCCTTCCATTTATAAATATTTTTTGAAAAAAGGGGCTGCTGATTATAAACATTAATAGCAGGAATATTTTTCTCTACATTTCTTTTATGTTCTTGTGTGTGAACATTTCTTGCGAGTGAGGAAAAAACCAAAGGTATTTTTTCGTTAGAAGGGCTTAGTTCCAGCGACAGTTTTTTCTTTACTTGAAGAATACTAGACCAAACAGTTATTGCCTCAGGATGTTTATCGCCATAAACTGTTTGTCGAATAGCAAGGCTTTGTTGGAAATGTTTTAAGGCTTCTTGATACTGTCCTTGGGCATAATAAACATTTCCAATAGTATGAAGGGAGGAGGCAACCTCAGGATGTTTATCGCCATAAACTGTTTGTCGAATAGCAAGGCTTTGTTGGAAATGTTTTAAGGCTTCTTGATACTGTCCTTGGGCATAATAAACATTTCCAATAGTATGAAGGGAGGAGGCAACCTCAGGATGTTTATCGCCATAAACTGTTTGTCGAATAGCAAGGCTTTGTTGGAAATGTTTTAAGGCTTCTTGATACTGTCCTTGGGCATAATAAACATTTCCAATACTATGAAGGGAGGTAGCAACCTGAGGGTGTTTATCGCCATAAACTGTTTGTCGAATAGTAAGGCTTTGTTGGAAATGTTTTAAGGCTTCTTGATGCTGTCCTTGGGCATAATAAACATTTCCAATACTATGAAGGGAGGAGGCAACCTCAGGATGTTTATCGCCATAAACTGCCTTATCAATCGTAAGGCTTTGTTGGAAATGTTTTAAGGCTTCTTGATACTGTCCTTGGGCATAATAAACATTTCCAATACTATGAAGGGAGGTAGCAACCTGAGGGTGTTTATCGCCATAAACTGTTTGTCGAATAGTAAGGCTTTGTTGGAAATGTTTTAAGGCTTCTTGATGCTGTCCTTGGGCATAATAAACATTTCCAATACTATGAAGGGAGGAGGCAACCTCAGGATGTTTATCGCCATAAACTGCCTTATCAATCGTAAGGCTTTGTTGGAAATGTTTTAAGGCTTCTTGATACTGTCCTTGGGCATAATAAACACTTCCAATACTATGAAGGGAGGAGGCAACAGTGGGATGTTTATCGCCATAAACTGTTTGTCGAATAGCAAGGCTTTGTTGGAAATGTTTTAAGGCTTCTTGATACTGTCCTTGGGTATGATAAACATTTCCAATACTATGAAGGGAGGAGGCAACCTCAGGGTGTTTATCGCCATAAACTGCCTTATCAATCGTAAGGCTTTGTTGGAAATGTTTTAAGGCTTCTTGATACTGTCCTTGGGCATGATAAACATTTCCAATATTATGAAGGAAGGTAGCAACAGTGGGATGCTTATCGCCATAAACTGCCTTATTAATCGTAAGGCTTTGTTGGAAATGTTTTAAGGCTTCCTTATGACGGCTTTGGGCATAATAAACATTTCCAATATTATTAAGGGAGATAGCAACCTGAGGGTGTTTATCGCCATAAATTGCCTCTCGTATAGTAAGGCCTTTTTGGTGATATTCTAAGGCTTCCTCATGACGGCCTTGGGCCTCATAAACACTTCCAATATTATTAAGGGAGATAGCAACCTGAGGGTGTTTATCGCCATAAATTGCCTCTTGTATAGCAAGGCTTTGTTGGAAATGTTTTAAGGCTTCTTGATACTGTCCTTGGGCATAATAAACATTTCCAATATTATTAAGGGAGGTAGCAACCTGAGGGTGTTTATCGCCATAAATTGCCTCTTGTATAGCAAGGCTTTGTTGGAAATGTTTTAAGGCTTCCTCATGACGGCCTTGGACATAATAAACATTTCCAATATTATTAAGGGAGGAGGCAACCTCAGGGTGTTTATCGCCATAAATTGCCTCTTGTATAGCAAGGCTTTGTTGGAAATGTTTTAAGGCTTCCTCATGACGGCCTTGGACATAATAAACATTTCCAATATTATTAAGGGAGGAGGCAACCTCAGGGTGTTTATCGCCATAAATTGCCTCTCGTATAGTAAGGCCTTGTTGGAAATGTTTTAAGGCTTCTTGATGCTGTCCTTGGGCATAATAAACATTTCCAATATTATTAAGGGAGGTAGCAACCTGAAGGTGTTTATCGCCATAAATTGCCTCTCGTATAGTAAGGCTTTCTTGATAATGATTTAAGCTAGACAAGTTGTCCAGCAAAACTAATCGCTGATAATCTCCTATCCAAATTGCTAAAGCCGCCAATAAAGTCTTGTTTACTTGGAACTTTAAGCCTATTCTCCTTAAAGAGATGCATTGTAAAAATAAAGATTCCTGTTGCTTCCAAAACACATATTGTTCCATATCAGATTTATGGGTTATTTCTCCCAGTAGCGCCTCCAGTGATTTTATGCCATGTTCTATAACTGGCTTTGTTAATTTACCGGAATTTTCTCGTAATAATTGTTGGCATATTACTTCTTGTAGTAATCGATGGATCCTAAAAAATGTATTTCCTTCTCCTGCTTCTAATAATAACGATTGCTGACGCAATGACAATAGTATTTCATTACTATTGGTTCCTATATATTCATTTAATAAAGTCCGAGGAATTCTATCTCCATCTAAATAAGCACAGAAGTGAATAGTTTTTAAGGCAGAATCTGAGAGTTTTTTTAAATTGATGTTCCATAATTTTGCGATAGAGAGTGATTTTTTATCCGAGCTTTCTAAAAATTTTTGCCTGCTTTCTGTACGGAGTAATTCTAAAAATTCTTCTAATGGTTCGGCGTATTTGTTCACATAGGAGGTCGATAGCACAATCGCTAATGGCAGATAGCCTAACTCTCGTCCTAATTCATTTGCCAATTCTAAAGAGATGGTTTTTTTAAGATTTTTACTAAGATATTCTTGTACATTTTGGCCAATAAATTCTTTAACTTCAACCATAGAATGATTAGAAAAGCGCTCCCGAGTGGTGAATAATAAATGAATGGTTGCGTTTCCACCTCCCGTTGGTTGATAGGCTTTAAGGTAATCTAAAGATTCTACATTATCGTAAATCAAGAGTACACTTTTATGACGCAATAATTCACGGTTAATTGCATTTTTTAAAGCCTCATCCGAGCTCTGATAGTCCTTGCGTTCAATCCCCAATAAATCCCCTAAATTAAAATAAGCATTCTTTAAGTTTTCCTCACTATCTGCCTTTAGCCACCGAACTAAGCGATAAGGCTCTGGACGGTCCCCATTTTGGTGCGCGTATTCTGCTGCCAATTGTGATTTTCCCGTGCCTGCAATGCCATAAATGCCAGCTATTACGTGCCCTTTTCGTTGAAACTGGTTTTTTAATTCCATCATCTCTTTTTTTCTGTCAACAAAATAAGGAGAGGCCGCGGGCAAATCATTAGGAATCGGTAATAAAGCAGAAGGAGTGGACCTTGCAGCGTACTTTCCAAAAAAATTGACCATATCTCTGCCTACAGTGTTGCCAGCTGCTATGGATTGATTTTTTGTAAAGTGAGTGTGATCAGAGGATTCTGTAGGTGGTTTTGAGAAAATGTTTGCAATCCATTTTCGGAAGAGCCATAAGTTCTTTTTTATAAAATCCAATAATGATTTTCTTTTATAGAGTAACCCTATCAAAGCTGCGAAGATAATCACTCTCCAGCTGGTTAAATAATTATTTTTAGTGCTTAAAAGTTTAGTATGAGCTATTTGAGAATCTTGAGAATGATACATAGACGGCCTCTCGATACTCCGTATTTATGCTAATACCTCGATAGCTCAGAGGCCTTAATTAAAAAAACAAGCTATAACGACGAGTATGGTTAGGTTTTACGTTTATTGAGTATATTATTCATATCTTGTCCTGCCTCATTATTTTTGATAAAGGTCTTATCTGCATCCGAATCATTCTTCATATTTTTACCTGCCTTATTTCCTTCTACAATGGCTTCACTTGCAGGTCCAAACTCAGCACCATGTCTATCTATTCTAGCCTTAGTGCCTGGTTTGTAATTGAGATACATATACAATAACCCTGATACAGCAATCACTGAGGCAGTTACAATAGGATTATTTTTTACCAGCCCCATGATACCCGAACTAACTTTTTCTTGCCCCGGCATATCTAAACCCTCCTCCACAATAACAGTCGTTAAAGACTATTATATAAAACACATCTCAGTCAACTCAGCAATATATGGACATTGTTAGAAATGTTATAACGCTTTAGAAATTATTTCTATTGTGATTCGGGGAAGGGATCATCTTCTAGGCTTTTATCAAGAAAGATGTAAATTCATATTATTCATAAATTTAAGAAAAAAACTTATATTTTGAAATTTTGAAGAATACAATAAAGCCACTTTATCTAGGCTGAATAGAGAGTATGTACTAAAATGGTTGACTGGATTTAAGCTGCGCTTACCGTATACCTTTTGTGGGTAAATCTGTAGAGAAATTCTTTAGTCCATCTCTTCCCATTAAAGATATCTTCTACGTTTTCTTAGTTCACTTAAAACGTTTAGTGCAATTCCCTTTATCTCTAAAAATTTTAGGAGATCTGATAAAAGCGTATTGTACCATCGCCCATGGGACAAGGCAAGGATGGTTAAAGGATAGTTCGTTACAGCATTTTCAAAATAATTCCTCTCTTGGGTGGATAATGTTGCCTTTGATTATATATTTGGAATCATACTAACTTAAAAAAGCAACAGCCATCTTCTCTCTGCTAGCCATCGTCCGTTTAAGCATTGAGTTTCAATATTGACATATAGCGGCTTCTTTTGAGAGAATTAGCTTCCCGATTTCTTAGAATATCCAACTGAGAGCACCATGATAGAACATCACAACCCTGAGCCCAAAAATCCCCTAAGAGTCGTTATCCTGGGGGCCGGCGGTTTTGTGGGCACCTTGCTAAAAGATAAGTTACAAGCGGCCAATATTCCTGTTTTAGCGCTAGGTTCTAAAGAAATTGATCTAAGCACTGAGGGCGCGGCAGAGAAACTGGTTGCTCTTTTGAAACCAGAAGACGCGGTAGTGATGTTGTCTGCGATTACGCCTGATAAGGGGCGTGATATTGAAGCATTTATGCGTAATATGAAGATGGGTGCCAATGTTTGTGTGGCCTTACAAAAATGTCCCGTGGCACACACGGTCTATCTCAGCTCTGATGCCGTTTATCCTGTAGAAGTCGCCCATGTGTCGGAGGAGACCAGTGCTGCGCCTACCGATCTCTATGGAACCATGCATAAGGCAAGAGAGGTGATGTTTCAATCGACTGTGACGTCTGCTCCTTTGGCATTATTGCGCTTAACAATTACCTTTGGTGTAGCAGATACCCATAATTCTTATGGCCCTAATCGTTTTCGTCGTTCTGCTTCTCAGGATAAAAAAATAACTTTATTTGGGAATGGGGAAGAGGCACGTGATCATATCTTTGTTGATGATGCAATAGAATTAATCTATCAAGTTTTACGTTATCGCACGCATGGTTTACTCAACCTTGCTACGGGAAAATCTTATAATTTTATGGAAGTGGCGACTAAGGTGGCAGCATTATTTAATGATGCAGTAGAGATCGTTTGTACCCCCAGAAAAACAACAATTACACACCGTCACTATGATGTGACAAATTTATATAAAGCATTCCCTCGGATGCAATGGACCTCATTTGATGAAGGCTTAGCCAAAGTCCATCAGCAAATGCTGGAACAGGTGTAATGGGTGAATGTAATCTATTAAGTACCTATCCTAAAACTGTTCGAAATCTCTCTAAGCGTAAGGAAGGTCAGCTTAAAAATCGTGAAATTGCAAAACAATATGGTTTTGAATATTTTGATGGCACACGAGAACAAGGCTATGGCGGATATTATTATGATGGTCGCTGGGTTCCGATTGCACAACGAATTGTCGAGCATTACCACTTAAAAGAGGGAGATCGCGTTTTAGATATCGGATGCGCCAAGGGATTTCTAGTTAAGGATTTGTTAGATATCTGCCCGGGTTTAGAAGTGTGGGGCTTGGAACTTTCAGGATATGCAATTCAAAACTGTCATCCGGATGTCAAAGGAAAATTAATTCAAGGCACTGCGGATGCCCTGCCTTTTCCAGAGGGGTTTTTTCAGGCAGCACTGTGTATTAATGTGCTCCATAACCTGGAACGAGTGCGCTGTCTACAAGCACTACGAGAGATAGAACGCGTGGCCAAGGGGCGTAGTTATATTCAAGTAGATGCTTATCGTAATGAAATGGAGCGAAATTTGTTTTTAGATTGGGTTTTAACAGCGGTAACGTTTGGGACCCCTGAATTTTGGCGTGAGATATTGGATGAAGCGCATTATTCAGGGGACTATTATTGGACGATTCTGGAAATCGAGCCTGAATATGTGATTTTAAATTAGGAGAAAGTGATGTCCAAGAAAAAATATGTTGTGTTAGGAGGCGGAGGTTCTTTTGGTTTACATACTTCCCAGTATTTATTAGATCATGCAGATGCTGAAAAAGTCATTGCGGTGGGGCGAAATTTGCCAAAATTGGATTGTTTTACCTTAGGGATTGGCGAAAAGGATCCACGGTATCAATACCATGCAATTCACATTAATTATGAACTTGATTTGTTAATGGAGCTTTTAGATAAAGAAAAACCCGAGATCATTATTAATTTTGCGGCCCAAGGTGAGGGTGCTGCCTCTTGGCGTAAGTCTTGGCGGTTTTTTGAGACCAATTGTGTGGCGCTTTCAAAATTGACGGAAGAGCTCATGAGCCGTGATTATCTGGAGCGCTTTATTCATATTGGTACTTCAGAAATGTATGGTTCGGTGGATCACCCCACAAACGAAGAAGAGCCAATTAAGCCTTCTAGTCCTTATGCAGCTTCTAAAGTCGCATTTGATATGTATTTACTGTCAGTCAGTAAATTCTTAAAATTTCCCATGAATATTATTCGTCCTTCTAATGCCTATGGTCCTGGCCAACAATTACATCGCGTTGTTCCTAAGACGATTTTGTGTGGTCTTTTAGGAGAACAACTGCCATTGCAAGGGGGAGGTCGAGCTGAGAAATCCTATATTCATAATCGGGATTTGGCACGTGCCATCTTAATGGTTGCAGAAAAAGCACCGCTTGGAACAGTGTACAATGTGGGGCCTAAAGAGCCTACTTCTATACGAAAAGTTGTTGAATTATGTGCAGAAGCCTTAAACCTTCCTTTTGAAAAACTTTGCGTGATGACAGAAGATCGTTTGGGTCAAGATTCACGTTATTGGTTGGATAGTACAGCTATTAAAAAGGCTATAGGTTGGGAGCCGGCTATTTCTTGGCAGCAAGGATTGCAAGAAATGGTTGAATGGGCAAATACACATTTGGAGGTTTTAAAAGCGCTGCCACGAGAATTTAGCCTCCGAGCCTAAAAGATCAGGGGACATATAGGCAGCCTCCTCAACCTGTGGCGGGGGTTTTGCAGGGTATGAAGGTCGAATGTATTGTCATTGGCGCCGGTATTATTGGTTTAGCTTGTGCAAGACGCTTAGCACAGGCGGGCCATGAGGTTGTTATACTGGAAGGCCTAGATGCTTTTGGTATGGAAACCAGTTCACGTAACAGTGAAGTGATCCATGCGGGGATCTATTATGCAAAGGACAGCTTAAAGGCTCGTTTATGCGTAGAGGGTAGGCAACAGCTGTATGAATACTGTGTTAGCCATGGGATTGCCCACCGAAGATTAGGCAAACTGATTGTTGCCACTTGCTCTACAGAAATCCCTCTTTTAAAAGCGCTTCAACAAAAAGCAATTGACAATGGTGTTTGCGATCTACAATGGTTGTCCGCTTCAGAAGTTGAAGAGCGTGAACCTCATCTTCGAGTAGAAGCCGCACTCTTTTCTCCTTCAACCGGTATTATCGATAGCCATGGTTTGATGTTAGCATTATTAGGAGATGCCGAGGCCGGTGGTGCCATGCTGGCTGTTCAAAGTCAGGTGATCGGAGGCAAAATTGAAAAATCCGGTATTCGATTGCAGATCCAAGGTGCAAATGGCAGTATTGAAGAGGTATTGGCAGAAAAGGTAGTCAACTCGGCAGGTTTGACCGCCCCCTTAGTCGCTCGCTCGCTAGAAAATCTGGCGCAGAGGCATATCCCAAAGCCTTACTATTGTAAGGGCAGTTATTTTACCTTAGGCATGCCTTCTCCTTTTAAACATTTAGTGTATCCCGTACCAAACAGTGCGGGACTGGGTGTACATGTGACTTTGGATTTAGCAGGATGCGCGCGTTTTGGTCCGGATACAGAATGGATCGATCTGCCTAATTATGAAATAGACATGCAACGATCTCTGATATTTTATGAGGCTATTCGTCGTTATTGGCCAGGATTGAGTGATAATGTATTACAGCCGGGCTATATTGGGATCCGTCCTAAAATTGTAGGACCCTCTGAGCCCGCTGCTGATTTTATGATCCAAGGTGTAAAAGAACATGGGATTTTTGGCCTTATTAATTTATTTGGGATTGAATCACCGGGTTTAACGGCCAGTTTAGCGATTGCAGAGCGGGTGCATTCGAAATTAAGTGAATGAGAGACTGAGTATCAGTGTGAAGAAAAATTTGGTTTTTATTATTGGAAGTTTGCAAGTCGGTGGCACGGAACGACACTTAGCCTATATTTTACCTCGTCTAAAAGAAAAAGGTTGGGTAGTCAGGGTGATTACCTTAAGTGAAAAAGGGGCGTTAGCCCCTATCTTGGAAGACAGAGGAATTCCTGTTAGTTGTGTGGCAAAGGCATGGCATCTAAAAATTTTTTGTTATTTTCCTCGCTTTTTAGGACGTCTTTTTAAAATAATTGTTTCGACCGTGGGATTAGCGTGGCAATTAAAATCAGAAAAAAATACTGTGCTGCATTTCTTTTTACCTGAGGCCTATGTATTGGGGATGTTGGCAGCAAAACTTGTGGGTTTTCAGGGTCATAAAATTATGAGCAGGCGATCGCTGAACCACTACCAAAAGCGAAGACCTTGGGTTGCCTGGTTTGAAAAAAAACTCCACCGTTTTACGACTTATGTGGTTGGCAATAGTCTTGCAGTGATGACTGAATTAAATGAAGGCGAAAACGTTCCCAAAGAACATTTACGATTAATTTATAATGGAATTGATAGCACGCCTTTTGAAAATACTCGCTCAAGGGAAGAAGTCAGAAAAGAATTGGGTATTGAAAAGAACGCTTTGGCCTTGATTCAAGTTGCTAACCTGATCCCTTACAAAGGGCATGAAGACTTATTAAAAGCTTTAGGACAAATCAAAGCTAGACTCTCTCAAAATTGGCGTTTGTTGTGTGTGGGTAAAGATAGAAATGATGGCTTTGCGGCAATGCTTCAGCAACAGGCAGAGACCTTAGGGCTACAAGATAATATCCTCTGGTTAGGGACGAGAACAAATGTTGCCGATTTATTGAGTGCTTGCGATATTGGGATTCTTTGTTCACATGAGGAAGGGTTTTCAAATGCTATATTAGAGGGAATGGCAGCAGCACTTCCGATGGTAGTGAGTGATGTCGGTGGCAATAAAGAAGCGGTTTTAGATAATGAAACGGGATATGTGGTTCAAGCTCGTCATCCTCAGGCCTTAGCGGCGGCAATTATCGATGTAGTGGAAAATCCAGAGAAAGCTTTGCAGTTTGGAAAGCAGGCGCAATTACGTGTGAAAGAATATTTTTCATTAGAGACCTGTGTCAGTGCTTATGAAAAACTTTATGACTCTTTATCTTAAGGATACCTAAAATGTGTGGTTTGACAGGCTTTTGGAATTTTAAAGCAAGCATGTCTCATGAGGATCTTTGCCAAACGGTAGAGTCGATGGCAGTTGCAATAAGCCATCGAGGTCCTGATTCCGCAGGTGTTTGGGTAGATAGCAATGTGGGGATTGCGTTAGGACATCGACGTTTGGCCATTATCGATCTCAGCGAGGCGGGTCATCAGCCAATGATTTCTCGTTCAGGGCGCTCCGTAATTGTTTATAATGGTGAAATTTATAATACAGCAGACTTAAGAACAGAATTAGCGGCAAAGGGTTGTGAATTTCGGGGCCATTCAGACACCGAAGTAATTTTAGAGGCGTGTGAACTCTGGGGCGTTAAGGCCACTTGCCAACGATTAATAGGGATGTTTAGTTTTGCATTGTGGGATAGAGCCTCTAAAAAGCTCTTGTTAACACGCGATAGATTGGGTATTAAACCGCTCTATTGGGGTTTTAATCAGGGAACTTTATTTTTTGGTTCACAATTAAAAAGTTTTATAAGCCATCCTCATTTTAAGTCTGAGTTGGATACAGGGGCATTAACCTCTTATTTTCGCTTTAATTATGTACCCACGCCTTATTCTATTTTTAAAGAAATCCAAAAATTGCCAGCGGCTACGCTATTAACGATCGATGCCAATGGACAAGTCTCTGATACGCTTTTTTGGGATTTTAAAACAGTGGTGCAACAGGGGCTCAGTGCACGCAGCGTTCAATCTGAGTCAGAGTTAGTAGAAGAATTAGATGTTTTATTACGGGATGCGGTAAAACGACGCATGATAGCCGATGTCCCCTTAGGGGCTTTTTTATCGGGGGGAATAGACAGTTCCACCGTGGTGGCTTTAATGCAGGCGCAGAGCTCGTCCCCTATTAAATCCTTTTCCATTGGATTTTCTGAGGAAGCTTACAATGAGGCTAAGTATGCAGCCAAAGTGGCTGAGTATTTGGGTACGGAACATCATGAGTGTTATTTATCGGCGCTAGAAGCACAAGCGATCATTCCAGAGCTGTCAAATTGGTTTGACGAGCCTTTTGCAGATGTTTCTCAAATCCCAACTTTTTTAGTGTCTAAGATAGCGAGACAACACGTGACGGTAAGCCTATCAGGAGATGGGGGAGATGAATTATTTGCAGGTTATAATCGGTATTTATTAGGACATCGTATTTGGCAGAAACTAACATTATTGCCGATGTGGCTTAAAAAAATGGGTTCAGGAGGCATTCGAAAAATTGATGCTAAATATTGGGACAAGTTAAACACTTTTTTACCGAGAGGACTTTGTCCACCGTTAATGGGTGATAAGGCTTATAAATTAGCCGATCTGTTAATGATGCCCGATCGACAAGCTTTCTATTGTTCCTTGGTAAACATCTGGGATCAACCGGCCAATCTGGTGTTAGGTGCTGAAGAAACCCCCCCTTATCCTTGGCGAGAGCCGCAAGGGATCCATTTCGAAAATGCTATTGAAGAAATGCAATTTTTAGATACCTTAACCTATTTAGCAGATGATATTTTGACAAAAGTTGATCGGGCCAGTATGGCCGTTTCTTTGGAAGGGCGGGTACCGTTATTGGATCACCGCGTTGTTGAATTTGCTTGGCGCTTACCTTTAGAAATGAAAGTTAAAAATGGCATAGGTAAAAGGATCTTAAGACAGGTTTTAAATCGTTATGTGCCCTCCCCTTTAATTGATCGTCCTAAAATGGGATTTGGTGTTCCAATTGATCAGTGGCTAAGAGGGCCTTTGCGTGAATGGGCAGAGGATTTGTTATCTGAAAATCATTTAAGACAACAAGGGATCTTAGATCCCGTGATCATTCGTCAGCGTTGGCTAGCGCATTTATCGGGACAACGAAACTGGCAATATTCTATTTGGGGGCGTATTGATGTTTCAAGCTTGGCTGGCAAATTGGAAAAAATAACGTTAGTCAGAGAGTTTGTCTAGGGTTTGACACATTTTAGAAAACTCGCGTTTGATGACGTCTTCTGTATCAGCTTCCCACACCCACTTTTGGTATTCCCGTGCAAAAGCGGGGGGATGGCCTGAGATAAATCCATGTTTCCTTTGAGCGGCTTCAGTAGTTTGAGCGACCTCTTCGGTGACAATTTTAAACAGGATATAGCGGCAATTTTCGTTTAGCCAGCAGAGTGCAAGAGGTCCATTGTTAATACCGAGATTTAAATAGGCACGCTCATAGAGTGCCGCTCTGAGATCGAGATTCCAGCAGACTTCTGTGAAGTGCACAAAGGCTTTGAATTCCGGTAAAGGTTCTTGTGTTGCCACCTCTGTATCGGGAACGATGACAATAAAATATTGTTGGGGATCTAAACTTTTCGCAAAATTTGACCAAGCAACGATATTGCTATTTCTTTTTGGCATATACGCATATTGCCTTAAAGTAATGACCAAAGTTTTACGGCCTAAGGCCTTTGGTTCTATCCAAGCACTGATATATTGGAGCGCTTTGTGGGTAGCTTTGACTGTCATCACCTCTTTATTGG
>Ga0206910_1059_pt2 | contig 22252 bp, 23 predicted proteins | sample Alteio_BWOrgHeat_77_FD_152949 | JGI IMG/M metagenome (GOLD analysis project Ga0206910, IMG submission 152949) | Enriched cells from forest soil in Barre Woods Harvard Forest LTER site, Petersham, Massachusetts, United States -... | ecosystem: Environmental > Terrestrial > Soil > Temperate forest >... | reverse complement strand
GGCCAACCAGGCCCTAACACCACAGGCATCATCCCGGCGGGAGCGGGCTCGGCACTTAAACTCACTAAGGCTAACCGAACGGCTTCACGCGCATAACTTAAACCTAAATTTTGTTCCCAGAATTTCGTATAACCATGTCGGCCACCTCCCCCACAATTGCCTTGCTCACGCTTACCATTTTCTTCAGCAATAACACTGACGTTTAGTCGCACTAAGGGCCGTACATCCGCACTAAAGGTCCCATCACTGGCCACCACCAAAATGATTTCGTGCACACCAGACAAACTCACAATCACTTGCTGGATACGGGGATCGGTGCGCCTTGCTTCCTGATCCAACTGCCTTAATAAATTAATTTTTTCAGCATCTGGCATTGACCGTAAAGGATCTTGCGCGTCATATAGTTCTCGAGAAACCAAAGTGCGTTGCCAAGCTTGAACTTTATGATCCCCCCCTAACATGGCAATAGTTCTTGCAGCACTTGCGGCTTCTATCAAAGCAGGTAATACAATATCGTCTGAATAAGCAAAACCAATTTTCTCACCACTGATAGCGCGCACGCCCACACCATAATCAATATTGTAGTTCCCTTCTTTAATAATCCCGTCTTCTAAAACCCAAGACTCTTGACGAGCACTTTGAAAATATAGATCGGCATAATCAATGGTATGTCCCAAGACAGTGCTGAGCACGCGTTGCAATTCAAGTTCCGAAAGACCAGCCGGCTCTAACAACAGACGACGAGCAAGTGTTAAATGGCTAAGTTCAGTACTCATATTTTCAATCCTTCAAATAATTTTTCGATTAGCTAAGATAGACAATCAGCACAATAACTTTATTATAGCCGAAGGTTTTGCCACCATAAATCTCGGTTAATTTGAAAACCGCTTGGCCTCGTCAAGTGTCTCTAGAAAAAAATAAGACTTTATGACACAATAACAAATATTATGATTATCGTACACTGCCCTCATTGTAAAAAAGTTGTAGAATGGGCCACGGCTCCAGAGCGCCCTTTTTGTAGCGAACGATGCCGAATCATTGATCTCGGAGCGTGGGCAGAAGGTGCCTATGCCATTGCAAGTTCTCCTCCTGATCCTTCGGAGTTCGAATTAGAGGAACATTAGCTGTTTAAAAAATCAGGTTTATGATCCCACCTCTGCCGTTACACAAACAAATACCCTTTCAAAAAGAGGCCTTTGCCTTACTCTTATCCTTTCGTTATGTAGATGGCCGCCCCCTAGCGCAACACTCTTTTTTTGTGCTCTTAAATCAAGAGAAAGTCCTCATTGAATTAAATGAACAAGGCCATTCTCAAACACTGTGGATGAACCAAGATAATCGCGGCACTCTCATTATCAACCATTGTGAAATGATTCATCATCAAACAGGCTATCCTACCCACAAGCAAATCTTTTACCTTCAGGACTTCGAGGGGACTTCTACTATTTTGGAAATTTTAGTTCTCTTTCCTCCCATTATTGTCGATCTCAGCCAAACAACCGCTTTAACAGCCCCCCAATTAAACTATTTTATTCACAATGGGAACAATGTACTGCTTTTTATACACGGTTATAATACCTTACTCGGAAACTTTGGTTGTTATCCAGAATCCTATGACATTGAACAAAGAATTGCCCTCTCTGAACCACAATTTAAGAATGAGCATGCATTTCATTCAAACCTAATCTTTAAAAAAAGTCAGGATAAGCGAACTATTTACTGTAACTTAAGTGAACCAAACGAAATTTGTCTTTCTTTCCCAGAACTTAGCCTGTGTTATAACCACTATTTTTCTCATCACCGTGCAGAATTTAACCCCGAAGGTTTAGGAGAACACCACGCTATTCTGAATGGAACAGGAGCCTGTCAATGGTTCTCTCATATGGAATATCATTTTAATCGAGCCGCGGGTTTTTATAAGAACTATCAAGATTATACCCGTATCTTAGGGATCCATTGGCCAAGTGGGAATGGTTTAACAGATTTTAAAGAAGCAGAGCGATTGGCGGATCATTTTGCAGAAGCACTTTACCTTCTGATCGAACAGCTTATTAACACAAAACTACAAATCCATATTATCGCCCACAGTCTGGGTTGCAGAGTAGCTTTACAAATGATGAAGGCTTTAATCACTCAGGGAAAAGCGGGATGTATTGAGCATACCTTATTCTGGCAAGCAGCCCTGCCCAATACTGCCTTGACCTCTGAGCCTCTATTTGAAGAGGCTTATCAAAGCGCCAAAAAAATCACTATCTTGTATAGCGTGAAAGACACTATTTTACAAACACTCTATTCAAGCACCTCTTTAAACGCCTTTTCATTTCATCAGGCTTTAGGCTACGCAGGCATCAAAAGAGATGATCCCTTGGCGCGCTCTCTCCTCAATAGTGGCAGGCTCATTAATGTTGATCAGTCACCCTACCTCTTGGGTCATTCCTATATGAAAGTCCCTAGCAAAACATTAATGCAAGAGATTTTTCAAGATTATATTATTGGGGGGCAATTTGGTATTCGAAGGTTTGGCACTTACTCTCTAGCCTAAAAAGATTCTCATTTTGCTATCAACCCGCTGTCATTGCCAAAAAATGTGTGTCTCCTCTCTTCCTTCGGCCGAGGAACGGATAAGCATTTTATCATAATTGTATGAAAACTAACTCAGTTGAAGCACTCCTTTTCAGAAGATGGAAAAGTTATACCGCACAGAGTGTAGACGACTACGCCCAAAATCGCTAAGATACGGGGAAAGCAGCGTTTGAGGTAACCAGCCATGACAATTTTTCTTAAACTTGCAAAAATAAACATTTCTGTTCAACTTCTTATTGTGTTGTGCGCTGCCCTGCTGTTTGGCCCCTTTATGCCAGAGTCTTTACAATCCTTCTTTTACGCCATTAGCCTTACTTTAAAAGGATTTCTATTATTTGTCTTACCAGCGATTATATTTAGCTGCCTATTTTCCTGCCTATTAACCTTTAGAGGTGGAAAAGCGCTGGGCTTTATGTTGGTTTTATTTGTGGTGGTCTGCCTCTCCAATTATTTAGCAACTTTGATCGCCTATAGCGTGGCCTCCTTGGGACTGGTGGAATTGAATCCCCTGATTACCCCTGCCTCCTCTCTAAAAGAACTACAGCCATTATGGGAAGTGGCTTTTCCCAAGTGGGTTTCGAATGAAGTGGCCCTCTACCTCGGTTTTGGACTAGGTTCTCTATTTTCCTTTTTTCCCTCTGCACGTGCCTATCAATTCAGTGTACAGGCAAAACGAATCGTTACCCTTTTTCTTGAAAAAACTTTCATTCCCGTACTACCTTTTTTTGCCCTAGGATTTATCTTAAAAATGCAATACGATGGCGTACTCAGCAAAGTCATCGGATCTTATCTGCCTATCCTATTTATTATCCTTGTAACGTATATGGTATATTTAGCCTTAATATTTGCCGTGGTAGCCAGCTTTAATTTTAAACGATGGTTAGAATATATTAAAAATGTGTTACCTGCGGCCTTAATGGGCCTCTCAACAATGTCAAGCCTTGCCACAATGCCAGTCACCCTCAAAGCAGCCGAAAAAAATACAGGCGATCTTGATATCTCTCGTTCCACGATCCCCGCCACGGTGAATATCCACTTAATTGGCGTCAGTATTGCAATTCCTTTTATGGCTCTTGCGATCTTATCCAGTTTTGGTTATGAATTCCCAAAATTTACTTTTTTTAGCCGCTTTGCCTTTGACTTTGTATTGGCACAATTTTCCATTGCAGCGGTTCCCGGAGGCGGCATTTATGTGATGTTACCTTTACTCGAAGAACATTTTGCGTTTTCTGCAGAAATGTCAGGATTAATCACCGCCCTCTATATCTTATTTGATCCCTTTGTCACAGTCGCCAATGTCTTAGGAAACAGTGGCTTAGTCATTATGATCTCAAAAATTTTCGGAAAATCTAGCCAAAAAGCGGCTATTGTCTCTCCCTAAAACGCCTCGCTTGTTCATCTGCAGCCGCCCCAGAAGATTTTTTCCACTGTTTGCTTCATGCTTCGCTATCAATAGGGAGGTACAGACCTTACCTATAAGATATTTCCAACGAGGGTAAATCTAAGTGAGGGTTTAAGATAGCTTTTCCAATAGCAAGGAGGGGAAAGAGTCTTACCCTGTCATAAATAAACGCATAATCTATTTTTTACACCAGCAGCGGTAAGGATCAGTACAGCACTTGCCTAAGGTTGAAACAAGATCTGCTGGTTTAACCTTCAATCAATAGGCGTTTGACTTATAAAGTCAACCTGAGGGCGAAAACCGTGATTACCAAAAATTCCTATTGAATTTACACGTCTATATGTGATAACGTTAAAGAAAATTATAATGATTAATTCAAGTGAGAGAGGTCTTCATGCATAAAGTACCAGTAGGCGTTTCTGATTTTTCCGAACTCATTTCTAAGGAAAATGATTATTTATTTGTAGATAAAACGCTTCTGATTAAAGAATTGATCGATAGAGGAGCTAAGACAACACTGATTACCCGTGCCAGAAGATGGGGTAAGACCTTAAATATGTCCATGCTTCGATATTTTTTTGCCCCACACGTTATGAATACTCCTACTCACGCATTATTTAATTCACTTGCTATTGTGCAAATAGAGCGTGGGAAATATATGCAATTTCAAGGACAATATCCTGTAATTTTTCTTAGCTTTAAAGATATTCGAGGCGATACTTTAAAAGAAATCAGAGAAGCAATTCTGATATTAATTCGTGATTGTTATGATGAGCATGCACAAATTTTGTCTCAGAGTGAAAACTTAAGTCCCCTCCAAAAGAAAAACATCCAAGAAATACTATTGGAAGAGGTATCAGATGCTCAACTTAAGTCCTCATTACTTCATTTATCCCAATGCTTATATAAACATTATCAAAAAAAAGTTTATATTTTAATCGATGAGTACGATACACCTATTAATTCAGCTCCCCCTGTCTGCAGAGAAGCTATCATTCAATTTATGGGGGGTTTATTTAGTCAATGTTTAAAAGATAATCCTTATCTCGAAAAAGCGGTAATCACAGGCATTCTTAGAATAGCGAAAGCAAATATATTTTCAGGCCTGAATAATCTCTCAGAAAATAGCTTGCTGCATAACACCTATCAAGATTCTTTTGGTTTTTCGGAAAGAGAAATCGAGGACTTATTCAAAAAACAAGGTATGCCTTATGATTTATCAGCAATTAGACAATGGTATAACGGCTATCAACATGGAAATGCCATTTTATATAATCCCTGGTCAATTATTAATTATATAGACCAAAGAACTCTGGGAAGTTATTGGGTAGATAGTGGAAATAATACACAAATAAATAATCTATTTGATAAAGCACCCAATGAAATTAAAGAGAATTTAAGCGAATTAATACAAGGCAAAACCATTTCTGTTCCTCTAGAAAAATATATCACTTTTAATAACTTAGAGGCAGGCGATCCAAGTGCGCTATGGAGCCTCCTTTTGAATAGTGGCTATCTCACTGGTAGTGGAACAACAACGGATATGGAAGATAGCCATGAGGATGAATTTTTAGTTAAGATCCCTAATCGAGAAGTTAAAAGCTTATATATTAAGTATGCTAAAGAATGGATTCAAAAAAAGTCCTTAAATAAGGGTTATAACCAATTTATTGATAGCTTAATTACGGGTGAAATCGAGAAGTTTGAGCAAGAATTAAAGGATTTTTTAATGGCTTCTTTTAGCTATTTTGATACAGGGGGTCATAACCCTGAAAAAGTCTATCACTCATTCTTACTAGGCTTAGTAGCTGATTTGCATAAAACCTACGCCATTAAGTCAAACCGAGAAAGTGGCACTGGCCGTTATGATTTATTACTCATGCCTAAAAATCCTAACGCTTTAGGCATTATCTTGGAATTTAAAAGTGTCGATCGCCATACCCAACAGGAAAATCTAAAAAAAGCAGCAAGGGAGGCTCTGACACAAATAAAAGAACGACATTATAATACTGAGTTAAAACAATTCCAAATTCATAATCGACTCTATATAGCCATTGCATTTGCGGGCAAAGAGCTAGAAATGGTTTACGATCGAAGCGAAATTACACTTTTCTTCAATGCCGCCGAACAACGTCAAGCTTATCTCGCTTCCAAGTCTCCCCAACAGAAGAGTCTACCTTCCACCCTGCCTCCTGAATTACTCTCAACAAGTGATTGGGCGCTGAGGCACAGCAGTACCGCTATCGAAGCAAGAAAGACAATCGTAGGAAATTTTGAAGATCAAGAAATTGTATTTGAAGTGTGTGAGACTTTGGGGGATGGGAGTTGTGGCTTTCATTGTCTGCCAGCACAATATACGCGTGGAAAAGTCACTGAGCTATTTCTTAAACACAGTTCTGAGCTAAGAATTAGGAAGGCACTCAGTTCGGAAATTTTTGAAGCCTTTCAAACCAGGCATCTGCCCAATGCCATGTTCGAAAAATACGCCACGCAACTGGAGGAATATCATCAATATCTGGCCAAATACGATGTAGAGCAACAACAGCTCCTCAAAGAGACTTTAGATAATATTGATCCCGCCAGAACCTTAATACCCGATAGAAAACTGGAAAATGTCATTGATTTTTTAAAAGACAGGGCTACACAAACACCTGCTCAAATCTATGCCCTTAAATCACTCCTTGATTTTCAAAAGGCTCATGACAATGCCCAGCAAAAGATCTTGAACTTCTTTAGCGAAGAAGCCATATATCGCGACTTTGTCACAGAATACATCGGAGGACGTGGCCACCTTAGTTTTAGCGTCGGGAGTCCAACCTTTGAAGCCGCTAAATCATTGCTGGACGTACTATTAGAAATCGTTACGCCCCCTATTCAAGTCTATATATGGGAGCCAATGGCGCATGACCCTAAGCGGGCAAAAATAGTTTACAAAGGAGGTACAGCGGACACTCCCTTAACGCATATGCTCCATCAACGAGGCCTTGAAAGCCATTTTGAACTCATGGTTGAAGCAGACGTGCCTATGCTTTCACAAAAATCCCAAAAAAGAAAAAATGAAGACCATAGCTCGGCAACCACGGCACCTTCCCTGCTAAACCAATTTTCCAACATCATCCATCCAAAATTCGCTAGCCATTCACAACTCAGCGAAAAGAAGCAAAAACTTGATTCCACCGATAAAACAGCGGCTAAATCAAGAACAATGGAAACCCCTGGTGTGTGAATAGAGCAGATTTTATAGTTTTCGTATTATATCTTCTATAAAATCACATGCTCAAAAGACGAAAGTCAGCGTAAACTCCGGTAATTTGCTTAAAAATCAGTTACTTTCCTTCCAAATATTCTTGATATCCAAATGTCTAGCATTTATCCCGCCCCTATGGAGACCCTTTAACTAGGGCGGAATAAAAAAGGTAGTCTCTTGATGTCAAAAATTATGGGCCGTGAAACAGAACAAAAAACGCTAGAGCTTGCTTACCGATCAAAGCAAGCCGAATTTATTGCTCTCTACGGTAGAAGAAGGGTTGGAAAAACTTATCTCATTCGAAACAATTTTTCTAACAAAACAGATGCTATCTTTTTTTATGCAACTGGTCTAAAAAATGGTACATTGATTGAACAGATTGCTAATTTTACTGATGAGATAGGTGAAGCATTTTTATACTCTGGTGCACGTTTAGAAATTCGAAAAAATTGGCGAGACACCTTTAAAAGGTTAACAGATAATATAAAATCAGTCACATCTGATAAAAAGATTATTGTGTTTTTAGATGAATTTCCTTGGATGGTTACTCACAATTCTCGGTTACTCCAAACCTTAGAATATTATTGGAATCATCATTGGTCTCGTGATCCCAGAATAAAACCAATAATTTTCGGATCTTCTTCCGGATGGATATTAAAAAATATTGTCAATAATAAGGGAGGCCTTTATAATCGAGTCACACGAAGAATTTATCTAGACCCATTTAATCTCTGTAAAAGTAAAGAATATTTGAACCATATCAAAGTCAAATTGAATAATCAACAAATTACTCATTTATATATGATCCTAGGGGGTATACCATTTTATCTTTCTCAAATCGAACCTGGCTGGTCTGCTAATCAAGCTATAGAGCCTTCAAAAAAGGCAGTTTCTTATTGAAAGAATTTGCCAACTTATTTGATGCTGCAGACGTGCACATTGATTTTTCTAGAATAATAGCTAATCATCCCTATGGCACTGGTCAAGAAAAACTCGGTCAACAAATAAAATATATTTCAAGTGGCGGTCGAGTAACAACCTGGCTAAAAGATTTAGAACAAGCAGATCTCATAATTCTCTTCAAACCATTCTCTCATAATAGAAAAGGAGTTTTTTATAAACTTATTGATGAGTACAGCTTGTTTTATTTTAATTGGATAGAATCTATCAAAGAATCACTACTTAAAAGAGGGATGAGAAAAGGATATTGGGAAAACGTACAAAATTCCCCCTCATGGTATACATGGGCTGGATACGCATTCGAAGCACTTTGCTATAAACATATTTCGAAAATTAGCGTTGCGCTAGAGATGAGTCCTACAGCGGTTCCTTATACCTGGCGATACGTTCCAACCAAAGGTTCTAAAGAACAAGGCGCACAGATAGATTTGTTGTTCGACAGGAAAGATAATTGTATAACAGTATGTGAGATAAAATATACTAACCAGCCTTTCGTCATAGATAAGTATTATGCAGAGCAATTGAAAAGAAAAATCGAAGTTTTCAGAAGAAAAACAGCCACTAAAAAACATATTTTCTTGGCAAGAATATCTACAAATGGCATTAAAAAGACTATTTACTCTGAGGATATGGTTGAAAAGGTAATCACATTAGATGACTTATCTACCCATGAAAATTAGATCCCGAGCAAGAAAAATATATAATTGAGTCTGTCCTAAAGAATCCGTTTCTTAGCTTGATCCCTTTTCTCCCGTGCTCCCGCTAAAGACACCTCTGGATAAATTCCGATCGCAAACAATTTTTCTTTTAATCAAAATCGATATTTGAATCGCCAATACTTGGAAGCCCTGGGAGTAATCAAAAGCAATAAAAGATCTCAAAGAATTTCATAGAAATAGGATAAGCATCTGTTAAACTATCACTCCTAAAATGCTTCACCAATCTGTTAACCATTATTTAAAACCAGATAAAAATTAGCGTTCACTTCCTGTGAAACCTTGATTTTAGCTTAAAAAGTGTGAGAAAATTAAGTGGCCTGACCATTACTTAATTACTTTTTTTTTGGAGCTTATAGCATGTACAACCACCCTTGTTTTAATGATAAGGCAAAAGAGCACGATATTTTATGGCGCTATTTATCCCTTGAAAGATTCCTTGATTTATTAATTACTCAAGAACTACATTTCGGAAGAATCGATCAATTTGGAGATCATTTCGAGGGAATGTGGGCTACAAAAGATTACGAATCTGTAAAGAATCAATTGGGAGATGACGCTGCCAATCGATGGAAGGAAGTGCTTAACATGACAAGAAAACATATCGCGGTATCTTGCTGGCATGAAAGTGAAACAGAATCTGCTGCAATGTGGCAGATTTTTAATACATCAAGAGATGGGGTAGCAATTCTTACTACATTCGGTAAATTACAAACAGAACTTTCTTCAAATACTAAACAAGAGGATCACATTGTGTTTTTTGATATGGCAAGGGTTAAATATTTAAATCATCTTAACGAAAGTTTTGTTGATGTTGGCGCTAAAGGAGATAACTTATTTTATCCACCAATGTGCAAAAACTCCAGCTACACACATGAAAAAGAAGTCAGAGCCTTAATTGCTAATACTTTTATGAAGGATGAGTTTCCTAAAACAGGTTATAAGCTTAAAGTTGATGTAAATAACCTGATCGATAAAGTAATAATTAACCCAAATGCTCCTAAACGAATTAATAATACACTAGCAAGCATTTTAGATAAATATAATTATAAAGCAAAACTTTACAAATCGGCTCTTTCTAAGGCTGTATTTGAAGAACACTATCAGCCTGTTTAACTTTTCAGAAGGCATCATTAGGATCTTCATACTTTCATTAATATCAAAATTTGAAGTTATTAGGTCTCCTGCTCTAAACGTTCTATTTGGGCAAGTGGTTGAGAACCTCGCTGAGTAGGAGGACTAAAATCAAAAGTTAACATTTCAGGCTTAATTCCATCCAATGCAAGTCTATAACGAATTACCTGATGAAGATCGTATGCATTTCTACCATTTTCAGAGATGTTCCCAATCCCCAAATTACTATTATCATCCATCCCAGTTAGTAGGTATTTTAACCTTGTTAGGGTTTCCCTCGCTTCCTTTAAATTTTCATTATTAGATGACTCCCAGGAAAATCGAAATCCAGTGCTGTTGATATTAAAGCGGCCTGTTCTTTGCTAAGAGTTATCTGGTATTTTTTAACCTCTATGACACTATCCCCCTTTGAAAATTATATATTTTCCTATTTTCATATATAAATCTTATTTGTTCAACAATTTGCATCGCCTTTCCATCGTTCTCCTGGCAATTGTTGAATGATGTCCTTCATCACCAAGTTAAAATCCGAGACAAAACTGTCATCATTAAAATTTGCATTAGATAGTAATGGCCGAATATCTTCTCTAAAAGAGATCGCTTTAAATTTATGATGCATATTCTCTTCAAATTCTGCTCGTGAAATTTTAAGACTTTGTTTCATCAGATAATATTCAAAACAATGAATGGTTTTTTTCACATCAAAATTTAAACTTTTTAATGCACACGCCAAATCATACAAGTCTCTTCCCTTTTTTCTTTGAAATAGTGCCCTTAGTTTTGTCCCTAATAACTCTTCTAAATGATAAGTGGTAACAGAAGAATTTCCGGCATACCAAGGTGTATTAACCTCATAATGCTTTTGTTTTAAACCCAATACTGTATAGTGCTCACGAGTATTAATTTCAATTTTAACCCTCATTTTACCCATTTGAGGTTCTAGAGAGGGTTCAAAACCATACAACAAGGTAGCCCTACCTTCACCAAACTTCTTTTTAGGTTTTCCTAACCAAGGCTCTAATACTTCTTTAAAACCATCCAATACTCCACCAATCCCACCTGCTTGAATTTGTACAAAATCCAGATCCTCACTATATCGCGTCGCTTTATCATAAAACAACTTTTGCAATGCGGTACCACCTCTAAAGGCTAAAGCAGCAGTCAAATAGGAATGCTTAAAAATATCCACCAAAGCCCTAGAAAGAATCAAATCCTGTTCAATTTGCGCACTATTCCCCCAAGGTGCTATGTTTTGCCATAAAGTTAGGGATGCTCTATCTATCATAAATCCAGCTCTATCTCTTCATTGATATATAGTCGCCAATTTAAATCTTTCTTAGTATTTTCATAACTATCCTGATTTACTAATGGAACGAAACGTGGTGTATGTTGCGATATGAGTTCTTGAATTGGTGCTGAAAATTCTCTACCTCCAACATTTTCAAGGGATAATAAATACCCTAGGCGCTGTAATATAGGCCATTCATATAATCCCGGGGTTGCCACCTTAATAAATTCATTTATATTCAACTTTTCTTTTAACTCTGCTAAAACTGTGGCTACGTTACTTAAGTGTCCCGCCTTTCTATAAAATTTAACTAAGTCTATTGCCGTTACTTCAGGGGTAGAAACATTCATATATCCTGTTTCCGTTTGCCATTTTTTTATTGTTACTTTCGAAACCAATGAATTCTTAAAAAATTTGATATTGACTCTTCCCCTTATTATCGGACGCACTGGTTCTGAAACCATCACTTGAAATTGCTGAGGTTGCTGATGTGCAGCACCATATAAAGCCGCTGCAGAAAGTAGCCCTACGTAATAGGAATTCTCTAAATAACCCATCAGCTTATCTATAAACCAACTGGGCGGTAAGATTCCCCATGAAAAATATTCATGAGGTACGATAGTCCAAAATCCTCCCCTAATGTTGCAGAGTCTATGTTTTGCCTTTAATCTAATTGCCGCAAGTTTAAAAGCCTCGTTACTACAGCCCAAAACGCTTACAGCCTCCTCTCTTAAGAAGAAGTACCGACCTTTACTCTGTAGTTCACTAATATAACGCTCTAGATTCATCTCTAATCCATGTAATTCGTTTTCAAATAGTATTACAATACGATAAGATTTGCAAACGAATTACATCAGTTTATATACACTTAATTTGAAATTTAACTAAGAAGTGGCTTAAGTCAAACACCTTAAACCTAAAGATGCTCCAAAATACCAAAGATGTCCATCAAATTTGTATGGGCAACTTTGAAAAAGAATGAGTCACTATATTAGTTCAAAGCCACCCTAGGGATAGATTAGCATTTCGATTTCACTCCAGAATATTAGTTAAGCCTTGTCTACACCAAAGACATGAGATAGGTATAATTAAATCGAGCGGTTGCGAACCAATTTAGAAGTTATTAAGATAGAGCTTTGGACAAAATGAGATCTGATGGATTCCTCTTATTTTTTAACGCAAGCTTTGGCTGTACTAGGTACAATTACTGGTATAATTGGATGCGTATTAGGAATTTTAAATTATTTGTACGATCGACCTAAAGTAGTTGTTAAATTAATTTGGGATATGGAGCCATCCGGTAATACTACCTTAGACAAAAATCAACTCTATGCTTGTATTACCGTAGCGAATATTGGCAGAAGATCTACTTTTATTAGCCATGCAGCAATTAAGTTACCTGAAAAAAACTCATACGGAATAATACCCGAAGGTCTTGGTGATGAAAAGCTCGCAGAAGGAGATCCACCCAAACATTACTACGTTAAACAAAATGGGCTTGAAAAGTATTCAAAAGACTGGCATAAAATTAGGGCTTGCGTTACAGATAGTGCTGGAAAACTCTTTTATTCAAAACCTACTTCCAAATGTCCATCATGGGCAATCACTAAAAAAGATGGAAGCTAACGCAACGCATTTAAGATCTTTGTTTATATGCCATAAGATTTGGAAAAGCATTGATAGTGCCATCTGGATTAAGACAAAGAGTGATATCCGTATCACTTACCCCGTTTGCAATCGTTAGTGCGCTATAACCAACCCATTCAGTTTCTACCCTGGAACCTCCTTTGTATGGGAGCATTTTCATACCATCACCTGGAAATCCAACAAAAAAACTCCTTTTTCAATTTCTGGAGGCTTAGGAGGCCATACAACTATAGTATTACCGCCTTTTGATAAAACAGTATCAAAAACTTGTTCATAGATTTTTTCGGTACTAGCGTTCTTAATAAGAATATTTTCATCAAAATTCAAGGAAGAAAGTGATTTTGAAAGTTCTTTTTCACAAATAAAACTGTCAACCAAGGTCACGATTTCCACAGGATCCTAAAATGGCGGAGAGGGTGGGATTCGAACCCACGGTACCCCAAAAGGTACAACGGTTTTCGAGACCGCCCCGTTCAACCACTCTGGCACCTCTCCTAAAACTTTTATTCCCCGGGGATCTGATATTCTTGACTGAGCAGACCAGTAGACAAGGCTTGCTCTGTCTTTAAACGGGGGGAAGATTTTGCTTCTTTATAATCTTGCGAACGATCACGCATCCAACCTTTATTGCCACAACCCAATAAACTTGTCACGCTGATCAGAACTAAAAATCTTATCAAGATGCTACCCATATACCACTCCACTGTTCTTCATCGCCTCTCTCACCCCCTCATGATGTAATTCGCTAAGAGGAGTAAGGGGTAAACGGATCCCATCTTGGATCCAACCCAGTTCTTGCATAGCCCATTTTACCGGAATGGGGTTTGATTCAACAGTTAATGCTTTATGTAAAGGCATTAAACAATTATTTAATGTGCCTGCTAATCCTATATTACTCGCCAAAGCTGCCACACAGATCTCTTGCACCATTTTGGGTGCCAGGTTGGCCGTGACTGAGATCACCCCTTTTCCCCCTTGTAGGATAAAAGCTAAGGCACTCGAATCATCGCCTGAATATAAGCTGATCTTATCTTTGCAGATAGCTACCAGTTCACGTCCTCTTGCCAAATCGCCCGTGGCATCTTTCAAACCCACAATATTACTCACATCGACTAATCGAGCAACTGTTTCAGGTAGCAGATCACAAGCGGTTCGTTTAGGCACATTATAAAGAATAATGGGGATCGGCACCGCTTTGGCTATCGCAAGATAATGCTGATAAAGACCCTCTTGGGTAGGCCTATTATAATAAGGCGTAACCACTAAGCAAGCGGCAACACCCACTTTTAAAGCCTGCTCAGTTTGATAAATGCTTTCTAGTGTCGAGTGAGCCCCTGTACCCGCAATAATAGGAATACGTCCTTTAGCCGCATCTAAGGCCATTACACATATTTCAAATTTTTCAGAGGCGCTTAAAGTCGCTCCCTCGCCCGTCGTACCTGTGACCACGATTGCCGCTGTTCCTGCCTGAACATGGATCTCTACTAGTCGATATAAACTGGCTTGATCGATTTCACCTTTCCTATTCATAGGGGTGACCAACGCAACCATACTGCCTGTAAACATACTGAAAAAAGCCTCTCAACACCTACGCCTCTTAAAACTCTTTCAGTGTACTGAAAAAGCCTTCACTAGGAAACCCATATCCTACTAAAAAAAGTTAGTTTATAAACCAATAAAAATTGAGAGAAGGGGTGCTTTTGCTCTTCTCGCTTGTTTGTGGACACCATTTTGCTAAACTAAGTAAGCAAAGCAAAGAGGTATTGCCCGTGACCCCTCTCTATAATTATTTAATCATTTCAGCCTTAGGTGCTAATCGTCCCAATATTCTCTCTGAACTATCAGGGGCTTGCCTACAATGTGGCTGTAATCTGCTGAATAGCAAAGTCACCGTCTTAGGCCAAGAACTTTCATTGACCCTATTTGTGGCAGGCAATTGGGGGGCCATCGCTAAAATGGAAGCCCTTTTACCCAGTTTAGAGCAACGTTTAGTGCTCAACCTACACACCCGACGCACCCAAGTACCCATTTTTAATAGTCCTATGATGATTTATATCATTCAAATCATAGCGATTGATAAAAGTGGCATATTAAATGGATTATCTGACTTTCTCCTAAAACAGGGTATTCCTATCGAAGAGCTTTCGGGCCACACGTATTCTACCTCGACAGATACCCGCATGGTGAGCCTGTCTCTTAAAATCAATGTGCCAGATACTGTCCACCTTGCCACTTTAAGAGAGCAGTTTATGATGTATTGTGATGACAATAACCTCGATGGTTTTATGGAGCCTTGGCGTTCGGATTTAACTTAATACCCAGTTCTCGAAGTTGTAGAGGATCAACTGGCGACGGCGCTGCAGTTAGAGGGCAACTGGCCGTTTGCGTTTTGGGGAAGGCAATGACATCCCGAATAGAAGTGGCACCTGTCATCAACATAACCAATCTATCAATCCCAATGGCTAACCCCCCATGCAACGGTGCGCCATATTTTAAAGCATCTAACAAAAAGCCAAATTTTTCTTGGGCTTCTTCTTCCTCAATCCCTAAAATACGAAAAACGGTTTGCTGCATCTCTGAGGTATGGATCCGAATTGATCCGCCTCCCAATTCTGTACCATTTAAAATCACATCGTAAGCATGGGCCGTACAAAGGCCTGGATCCTTTTCAAGGGCAGCTACATTGGTGGTGTTAGGAGCGGTGAAAGGATGATGAACCGCCTGCCAGCGGGTGTTGCTTTGATCTCGTTCAAACATCGGGAAATCGACTACCCACAATGGCTCCCACACACTTTTAAGTAAGTTTAAATCTTGTCCTAATTTATTACGTAAAGCCGCTAGAGAATCATTTACCACCTTGGCTTTATCGGCTCCAAAAAAGATTAAATCTCCCGTGTTCGCTGCTGTGCGTACTAAAATATCTTCAATGACCTTATCGGGAAGAAATTTCAAAATTGGGGACTGTAAGCCTTCTCGACCCTGATCACGCGCATTTACTTTAATATAAGCCAGACCTTTTGCACCATAAAGACTAACAAAATGTGTATAATCATCGATCTCTTTACGCGTTAAACGTTCATTTCCTTCTGGAACCCGTAAGGCTACCACACGACCTTCTGTATCATTTGCAGGACCTGCAAACACTTTAAAATCAACATCCAACACTAAATCGCTGATTTCCTTCAACTCTAAAGGATTACGTAAATCAGGCCTATCAATTCCAAAACGACTGATCGCTTCGTGATACGCCATACGTGGGAAAGGATTGGGCAACTCAACTTGTAATAATTCAGAAAAGAGTTTTCGAATCATCGTTTCAACCAATTGAATAATTGCCTCTTCTTTCATAAAAGAAGTCTCAATATCTAATTGCGTAAACTCAGGTTGCCGATCAGCCCGTAGATCCTCGTCACGAAAACAACGGGCAATTTGATAATACCGATCCATCCCCGCGACCATGAGTAACTGTTTAAAAAGTTGAGGAGATTGTGGCAAGGCAAAGAAAGATCCCGGTTGGGTCCGACTGGGTACCAAATAATCACGTGCCCCTTCAGGCGTTGCCTTCGTCAAAATAGGTGTTTCGATATCAAGAAAACCCTCATTATCTAAAAAATTTCGCATTACCCGTATCGCTTCTGTTCGAAACTTCAAACGCGAGAACATTTCTGGACGACGTAGATCTAAATAACGATATTTAAGACGCACTTCTTCGCTCACCGTTTGATGTTCATCGGGATAAAAAGGTAAGGGTTGTGCTTTACTTAAAATATTTAAGCTGAGGACGGATAGTTCAATCGCCCCTGAAGCTAAAGTTTTATTTTCTGTGCCTTCAGGACGCGATCTGACTTCTCCCTGAAGTTGTACCACATATTCTTTTCTAATTTCTTCTGCTAGATTAAATAATGCTTGACACTGTTCCTGGGGTGAAAAGACAGCCTGTACCAAGCCTGTCCGATCTCGAACTTCTAAAAAAATGACGCCCCCTAAATCGCGCCGATAATGAACCCAACCACACACTGTGATAATTTTTCCAATCAAAAGTTCATTGATTTCACCACAATAATGGGTACGCATAGCAAATTCCTATTCTGAAATGTTTTCGTTTAATCCGCTGTCTGATCTTTTACACTTGTTGGTGTAGCCGTTTCTTGGCCTGTGCTCGGCTTAGTCTCAGACGATGCAGAGCTTTCAGTATTCACCAGATTTTTCTTTTTATCAGTGTCCTTCTTAAAATCTGTCTCATACCAGCCGCCCCCTTTCAAGCGAAAGCCCGCCGCAGAAATTAACTTTACTAGAGTGGGTTTACCGCAATGCTCACAAAGGCTGAGGGGTTGATCTTTCATATTTTGGAATACTTCAAGCGTTAATCCACAAGCCCCACATACATATTCATAAAACGGCATGTCACACACCTCGACGGATTATAGTCTTGAGCCTATATTTGCTACTTTTTAAGTTCTTCCCAGATTTCATGCATCTCAGTCTCCGCTGCCCGACTTTCCGCTTCGATTCGCTTTTGTCTTTCAGCATCAATCTCAGAGATCTTCTCATGATGCGCTGCAGCTTTAATATGTGCTTTGCTATGTGTAGGTGTTTTGGCAGAGAGGGCTTCTATTTTCTCTTTTAGAAAAAACTGCTCTTCTTCAAGCACTTCGTTACGGCAATTAATTTGTCCATCTTGCCAACCTTTGGCATATAAGGCCTCTTTATCAAAACGGGTAGCATTTTTACGATAAATAAAATGTTTATCTCCCGCCAATCGGCGCCCTGCGGAACAGCCATCGATATAGCCCTCTGCATAAGAAGGCGGATTTCCTTGGTTAATCATAAAGGATTGTTTATTTGATAAATAACGCTCCGGATCTAAACCCGTACAGGCGCTTAACAAGCCAAAGAGCAGGCTGATTAGTATTTGTAATTTAACTTTCATAATAAGTTGCCAATACCTAAATCTATCATTAAAAGATTGAGTAAAGGTTACCATTTTTTTGAGAGCGGTACAAACCACGGATCGCCGCTGATCGAGTGTAGAGTGCGCTCAACCCTCTATTTCTGTCGAAGATCCCTGGCCTCAGTAAGCCGAGCTTCTGCGTCTTTTGACGGAAGCTCTGTCAAAAGGATTATTTTATTCTAAGGAGCTTCGCCTCCTGGGGAGGCGCATAGAGGCAAAGCATGATAACTTCTCACCACGGATTTTCTCTATGGGAATTGATGAGTTTGCTCTCTTTGCTAGGCATTCTGTCGGCAATGAGTATTCCGCATATTTATCCCTTTTTAATGCGCACTGAACGGGAAATCGTATTAGAACAATTAAAAACCGCGATTGAATACGCTAAACAAGAGGCCTTTTTACGCGGCGTCCCCCTCACCTTGTGTGCCAGTCCTGATACAAAAACCTGTCAAGCCCGAGATTGGAGCCCGGGCTACCTACTTTTTGAAAACCGTATGGCTACCTCCCAACCCCAGCCTTCTCAAATTTTATACGTTTTCTCAGGCACACACTATGGAAAACTGCATTTTGAATCCTTTGGGCCTAATAAAAATCTCAATATTGAAGCCAATGGCATGACCGTCAATAGTGGCGCTTTCCTTTATTGTCCCTATAATAAAGATCCCCGTGAAGCAGAAGCCTTAATCATCAATAAGGCAAGCCGCACTTATAGACCTACTCAGAAAAGCAGCCGCGGGATCCTGATAAAAAATGCCGGCACCCCTGAAGCAATTCCCCTCCTCTGCCGATAAGATAAATATGTCAGTCTATCACTGCCAAGCTTATCAAAATGGCTTCACGATGGTCGAAATGCTAATCGTGATTTGTATTATTGCTATTATGTCAGCCCTAGCCCTGCCGAACTACCAAACTTTAAATGCTAATAACAACGCCACGAGTTTGACGGTTCAATTAAATGCGAGCCTTAGGCTAGCAAAAGTAGAAGCCATTCGCCGTAACACCCCTGTTCAGGTATGCGCCTTGAGTTCTCCGACTAATTACGTCTGTAATAATAGCGCTATCACTTGGCAAAATGGTTGGATGATTTATGTGCCTGCCACAAGCGAAGTCGTAAAAGTTTTTAAACCGCCAGCAACTAGCGCTATCTCTATCGCGCCCAATGCACTTTTAGTATTCTCAGGCACAGGTCTATTGCAGGCAGGCGTGGGTCCTAATACCTATACTGCTTACATTTTTACAATTAAGCCCTCCAGCTGTACCAAAGGTTACCAGTTGAACATAGGGCTCGGTGGCCAAACCACCAGCGCCTCGGTAACCTGCCCATAATAGGCTATTCTATACTTGTAATGAGAAAGCAATTGGCTAAGGAAGAAACGATGAAAAAATACACCCTTCAGGGATTTTCACTGATTGAATTGATGATTGTGATCGCCATTATAGCCTTTTTGGCCTCCGTGGCTATTCCAAGTTACCGAAGCTATGTCCTGAAATCACAACGTACGATTGCCATCACCAATCTGTTAAAACTCCAAAACTCTTACGAGGCCTCTTATTCGCAGAATAATCAATATCCCGCAGCGCCTACCTTCATGCCCGCTAATACCACCTATTACAATTATACTTCAGCTCTAAGTGGCAGTGGCTATATCCTAACTGCCACCGCAAATGGCCCTCAGGCGAATGATAATGAAAGCGGCACCTCTTGTAGCCCTTTAACACTTAACAATTCCAATGTGATGGCCCCTGCGGTGTGTTGGCCTCATTAATGCTTTTTAACTAAAGTTGGGATCAACAAAGCCACGCCAATACAAATAGCAGTGTCTGCTAAATTAAAGGCTGGCCATTGCCAACTCTGATAATGAAATAAAATAAAGTCAATAACATATCCGTAGTTAATTCTGTCTAACAGATTACCAAATGCTCCACCTAATACCAATGATAAAGCAAAGGCTGCTTGCTTTTCTTTGGTTGATAAACGGCCTAACCAAACATAAATCCCAATGCTTATTAGAATTGTCAAACCAATAAAAAACCAACGTTGCCAACCCGAGGCATTTGCCAAGAAACTCCAGGCCGCCCCTTTATTATAGCGAAGTGTAAAATCAAGTCCCGGAAACACTGCAATTGAATCGACAAGTGCTAAACGTTGTGTACTCAAGTATTTAGTAAATTGATCAAAACCAAGCACGAATATCGAAATAACCAACCATTTTTCTCGCATCAGTTCACCCGCACTTTTAGGCATATAACCGTATCTCCCCATTTCCTGTCATATTTTCAACACAACGTGCGCAAACGTTTGGATATTCGGCATCCTGATTAACATCCGCCCTTCTATGCCAACACCTTTCACATTTAGGATAAGAAGAGGCTGCTAAGCTGATCCACAAACCCGAAATAGCGGTTTTTTTGGCATTCTCTGGCCGTTTTTTATCTCTATGAACGTCTGCTCTGGAAGTAATCAACACAAACCGTAGCTCATCTTTGAGTTCCCACAATAGTGTATAAAGCTTCTCATCACAATATAAATCAAGTTCCGCCTCCAAGCCAGAGCCTAAGATACCTTGTACTCTTGCTTCTTCTAAGAGTTTGTTAACTTCGTCTCGGATTGCTAAAATTTGCTGCCAATATACATTATCCATGTCCTCTGCTTTTGATATGGGTAATGCTGTATACCACTCAGATAAAAATACCGATTGTTCCCGAAGGCCAGGTAAATTTTGCCAAATTTCCTCCGCTGTAAAACTTAAAACAGGCGCTATCCAACGAACCAGACATTCCACAATATAATATAAGGCCGTTTGCGCTGAACGCCTTGGAATACCCTCGCGCTTTCCAGTATATTGCCTATCCTTAATCACATCTAAATAGAAGCTGCCCAAATCTATCGCACAAAAATGATGGATCTTCTGATAAATCACGTGAAACTGATAGTCTTCAAAAGCCTGTAGGATTTCTGTTTGGATCCGAGAGGTCCTATCAAGAATAAAACGATCCAATGCTAGCATTTGTGAAAAAGGGACGAGATCCTTTTCTTTGTCAAAACCATTCAAATTGGCTAACAAAAATCTGGCAGTATTGCGGATACGTCTATAAATGTCGCTGGTTTGCTTTAAAATATCATCTGAAATCACCATTTCTGCTCGATAATCCGTTGCCGCCACCCATAAACGTAAAATGTCTGCGCCTAGCGCGTTAATCACCTTTTCAGGGGCTATGACATTCCCCAAAGATTTAGACATTTTACGGCCTTGCGCATCGACCACAAAACCATGTGTCAATACCTGCACATAAGGTGCCGCTTCCTTCATAGCCACCGAGGTTAAGAGAGAGGATTGAAACCAACCTCGATGTTGGTCTGAACCTTCCAAATAGAGATTAGCTGGAAAGGATAGTTCTTCACGCTTTTCTAAGACACAATGATGAGAAACCCCTGAATCGAACCATACATCCAAGGTATCTAAAGTTTTCTCGTAATCATCAGCATCTTTTTGTAAGAGATCTTCAACCTTCAGATCATACCACGCATCAATACCGGATTTTTCAACCCGTTTAGCAACTTCTTCCAAAAGAGTGGGGGTTTCAGGATGCAAGATACCCGTTTCTTTATGTACCAATAAACTCATCGGAACTCCCCAAGTACGTTGCCTTGAGATGCACCAGTCGGGCCTATCCGCAATCATTTTCTCGATCCGACTCTCTCCCCAACTCGGAATCCATTGCACCTGACTCAAGGCGTGCAACGTTTTGCTGCGCAAGGTTTTTTGTTCCATGCTAATAAACCATTGTTGGGTCGCCCGGAAAATAAGAGGCGTTTTATGTCGCCAACAATGTGGATAACTATGCTGTATTTTATCTGCAAATAACAAACAACCCCGCTCTTGTAGCAGTGCCACCATTTTATCATTGATCTTAAAAACCGACTCTCCTGCAAATAAAGGCGTACTTGTAATAAAACAGCCATTAGTACCGACAGGATTTTCTAAGGGCAAATGGTATTTTTCACTTAAGGCATAATCTTCTTGCCCATGTGCAGGTGCGGTATGTACACAGCCCGTACCGGTATCTAAGGTCACATGTTCCCCTAATACAATAGGCACTTCTCTTTCATAAAAAGGATGACAAAGTTTAATCCCTTCCAACGCCTTACCCTGGCAATTCGCGACCCGCGTATAGTCTTTTATATTCATTCGATCCAAGAAAGGATCAACCAACTCTGTCGCCAATAAAAAATACCGTGAAAGGGCATTTACCTTAACCAAGGTATAATCAAAGTCTGGATGCACCGCAACAGCTTGGTTTGCTGGCAAACTCCAGGGAGTGG
>Ga0206910_1058_pt1 | contig 23531 bp, 13 predicted proteins | sample Alteio_BWOrgHeat_77_FD_152949 | JGI IMG/M metagenome (GOLD analysis project Ga0206910, IMG submission 152949) | Enriched cells from forest soil in Barre Woods Harvard Forest LTER site, Petersham, Massachusetts, United States -... | ecosystem: Environmental > Terrestrial > Soil > Temperate forest >... | reverse complement strand
CTTATCGCTTGCCAGACCGATGCCGAGTGCCACCGGCTGACGGAAGTCTTCAAGGCAGGCCAACTGGCTGCATCCGACCGACTGCGGTTGATAACCGGCCACGTTCGAGCCGGCTTCCGGCTTGTGGAATCGGGTGTCGTGGTGCTGGGTAGCCACGAATTGTTCCACAAAGATCTGCTGCCTCCCGGAGTGAAGGCTCCGGCAGGGAAATCCAGCCGTAAAGTTGAATCCCGCGCCATCGACACATTCCTCGATCTCAACGAAGGAGATTACGTTGTCCACGTAGCCCACGGAATTGCGAGATTCCGGGGAATGAAGATGTTGGAGAAAGCGCGGAGCTCGGAACTCGGAATGCGGAACGAAGAAGGGACAGAACCAGAAGATTCTGAAAGTTCCGAGTTCCACGTTCCGAGTTCCGCGTTGGAAGAACATCTCGTTCTCGAGTTTCGCGGCAGCGTTTTCCTATACGTTCCCGCATCGCGGATCGACCTCGTTCAGAAGTATGTTGGCGGCCATCAATCCGAGCCGGAACTTTCCAAGCTCGGCAGCAACTCGTGGGGACGGAAGAAAGACAAGGTTGCCGATGCCGTTCGCGACATGGCCGCGGAGATGATCCAGATCCAGGCTGTTCGCCAATCCGTGGCCGGTTTCTCTTTCCCTGCGGACACCGACTGGCAAAAGGAATTCGAGGCGGCCTTCCCTTATCGGGAAACTCCCGATCAGCTCTCGGCCATCCAGGAAGTCAAAGCCGACTTGATGAAACCCAAATCGATGGACCGGCTCATCTGCGGCGATGTCGGCTACGGAAAAACCGAGGTGGCCATCCGGGCCGCGTTCAAGACCATCGACAACGGCAAGCAAGTGGCCATCCTCGTGCCGACCACCATTCTTGCCGAGCAGCATTTCAGGACCTTCAGCCAACGGTTTGCCGAGTACCCCTTCACCGTTGAGGCAGTCAGTCGATTCAAGTCGGGAGCCAAGCAAAAAGAAGTACTCAAACGAGTGGAGAGCGGAGTAGTCGATGTGGTGGTTGGCACTCACCGATTGCTGTCGAAGGACGTGAAGTTCAAGGACCTGGGGTTGGTCATTATCGATGAAGAACAGCGTTTCGGCGTTGAACACAAGGAACGGCTGAAGCAGCTCCGTGCCACCGTGCACATCCTCACGATGACTGCCACGCCGATTCCAAGAACGCTACACGGAGCCTTGCTGGGTATTCGCGAGATCTCGAACCTCGAAACGCCGCCTCCCGAACGGCAGCCCGTTGAAACGCGAATCATCCGCTGGGACGACAAACAGATCCGTCAAGCCATCTTGAGGGAGATGAACCGCGGCGGGCAGGTCTACTTCGTTCACAACCGCGTTCACGATATCCAGGAAATTGCCACCAAGGTGAAAATCCTCGTTCCCGAGGCCAAGGTGGTGATCGGTCACGGTCAGATGCACGGCGATGAACTGGAAAAAGCGATGCTGGCATTCGTACGAAAGGATGCGGATATCCTCGTCGCAACCACCATCATCGAGAGCGGATTGGATATTCCCAATGCCAACACCATATTCATCGACGATGCGGACATCTATGGCTTGGCCGATCTCCATCAGCTTCGCGGCCGCGTGGGACGGCAGAAGAACCGGGCCTACGCCTACCTCATTGTGAATCCGGTCAAACTCCTGAATACAACGGCCAACCGCCGGCTCAAGGCAATCGAGGAATTCACGGAACTCGGATCTGGCTTCAAGATCGCCATGCGCGATCTGGAAATCCGTGGGGCTGGAAACATTCTGGGATCAGAACAGAGCGGCCACATCGCGGCGATCGGCTACGAACTCTACTGCCAACTCTTGGAGAACGCTGTTCGGGCCCTCAAACATCAACCGCCGCGAGCGGCCATCGAAGTGAATGTCGATCTCCCCTGGCCGGCCTTTTTGCCTCGCGATTACGTGCCGGGGCAGAAACTGCGGGTCGAAGTCTATCGCCGCCTGGCGCGATTGCGAGACTTCAAGAAGTTGGAGGATTTCCGGCAGGAGTTGCGAGATAGGTACGGGGCGGTTCGCACAACGGGGCACTCGAACTCCGATACTTCCGCTTCCGATTGCGAGTTTCCAGAACCTGTCGAGTGGCTGCTTCGCACAACTGAAATTCGTCTGTACTGCGTAAGCTGGCAGATTGCCGGAATTCACCGGGATGGAAGAGACTTGATCTTCACTTATCGAAACGCCCAAAAAGCCCAGGAACTGGCGGCATCGAGTCGCGGACGAGTGAAGGTCGTGGATGAGAAATCGGCCTATCTGCGACTCAAACCAGAAGATGGCGAGACGCCTGAGGAGGTTTATCGGTTGTTGGTGGGGGTGTTGAGATTGTCGAAGCAGTAGGTCGGGCTGTGCCCGACAGGTATGGCTGATATTTGGCCATACAATCGGGCACAGCCCGACCTACTTTCAGCCGAAAAGGTTATTTCGATAGATGATCAGGCAGAAGAACGACTAAAGCCAAAGAGGAGAGTTTCATGGCAGAGAACCCAACTCAGGATATCTTGGATGTGCTTGAGATACCAGAGATCCCTAATTACTTCATTTTTCATCATGAAGGGTGAAATAAGTGACCTGATCGGATTCGTGCTGTCTGAGCTAGGAAGCCGTTGGGTAATTATGCGTGACTCAGATCTCGCTTCTCGCTGTCGATCTTTTCTTGAACAATACGGCACCCGCATATTTATGCTCATCGGAGGAACTTGCCGATACGGCCAGGCTGGAGCAATGGCCTCATTGGGAGCAAAATATCCCGCCTCAATCTGTAAAAGAACGGTGACCTCACGCTGACCGCTTCAACCCAGCCGGAGCATCGGGGGCGTTATCCGCGACGTGCTTCACGAGTGACACCTGCTGCGATTTCCGCCGCTCCGTATTATTACTTAATGAGCGACGTGACGCGAATTCTTATACAGATTCAGGAAGGCGATCCACGCGCGGCCGAGCAACTGTTGCCTTTGGTCTACGACGAGCTTCGGAAAATGGCTGCACAAAAAATGGCTGCCGAAAAGCCGGGCCAGACACTCCAGGCCACCGCCCTGGTTCACGAGGCCTATTTGCGGCTGGTAGGCCCCGATCAGCATTGGGATCATCGCGGTCATTTCTTTGCCGCGGCAACAGAGGCCATGCGGCGAATTCTTGTCGAAAACGCTCGCCGTAAACGGAGTCAAAAGCACGGCGGCGGCGTTATGCATCAAAATGCAGGACCGGAAGACCTATACAGTCCCGAGAAGGATCCTCTCGAAGTGATGTCTGTTCACGAGGGTTTGGAACGGCTTGCCGCGATCTCGCCGCGGAAAGCGGAGTTGGTCAAATTGCGCTATTTTCTCGGTTGCACCATACCAGAGGCAGCGCAAATCCTGGGAATTGCCCCTGCAACGGCCGAGGAAGACTGGACCTACGCCAAGGCCTGGCTGCGGCGACAATGGTCAAGGGACGAGAAGAAAAACTCTCCCATATGAAAAAACTACCGGGGGTTTCCACTCCGTTCTCGCATGGGATGATAGCCCGTCACCCTAAACGAGGAGAACCAATGTCTGAAAGTGGAATCTTCAAGGCGGCCGTGAAACTGGCCCCCGATCAACGTGCTGCATTTCTCGATAAAGCATGTCACTCAAACCAGGACCTCCGTCGCGAAGTCGAATCGCTATTGAGCGCACACGATTCTTCAGGCAATTTCCTTCGAGAAAATTCTTCCCCACCTCAACAAACGGCGGATTACGAATCGATATCCGAACGTCCCGGCACAGTGATTGGCCCTTATAAGCTGATGGAGCAAATCGGCGAGGGTGGATTCGGGCTCGTCTTCGTGGCCGAGCAGCAGGAGCCGGTACGCCGCAAGGTGGCCTTGAAGATTATCAAGCCGGGAATGGATACCCGCCAAGTCATCGCCCGCTTCGAGGCCGAGCGGCAGGCTCTGGCCATGATGGACCATCCAAACATTGCCCGGGTATTCGATGCCGGAGCGACGGAAAATGGCCGTCCGTACTTCGTAATGGAATTGGTCAAAGGCAGTCCCATCACAGACTACTGCGACCAGCAGCGGTTGACGACCCGTCAGCGGCTGGAACTGTTTCTGTCCGTCTGCCAGGCGGTGCAGCACGCGCACTCCAAGGGGATCATCCACCGCGATCTCAAACCCTCAAACATACTGGTCGCCTCCCACGATGGCGTGCCGGTGGTCAAGGTCATAGACTTCGGCATCGCCAAGGCCATTGGGCAACAGTTGACGGATAAAACGATTTACACTCGCGTCGCGCAGATGATCGGCACGCCGCTCTACATGAGTCCAGAGCAGGCGGAGGTAAACGCACTCGATGTGGACATTCGAAGCGATGTCTACAGTCTCGGCGTTCTCCTCTACGAGCTGCTCACCGGGACCACCCCTTTTGACTGCAAACGGTTCTCAACGGCGGCCTACGAGGAGATAAGACGCATTATCAAAGAGGAAGAGCCGCCGAAGCCAAGCACGCGATTGAGCACAATGAGTGAAACGTTATCGAAGGTTTCAACTCAGCGCAAAACGGAGCCGGCGAAACTATCCTCGCTCGTAAAAGGCGACCTCGATTGGATTGTCATGAAGGCTCTGGAGAAAGATCGCACGAGACGCTACGAGACTTCCAGTACCTTCGCCGCGGATGTGCGGCGGTTCCTGGCCGGGGAACCGATTGAAGCCAGGCCGCCGTCCGCGACTTACAAACTGAAGAAGTTCATCCAACGGAACCGGGTTACTGTGCTTACGGCTGGAGCGATGCTGCTAATTCTGCTCGCGGGCACGGCGACAGCGACTTGGCAAGCCGTGCGGGCCACGCGATCGCAGACTTTAGCTCGAGCTGAAGAAGCGAAGGCGTTGGAGGAGCGGGATCGGGCTGAGAAGGCCGAACAACTGGCAAATGCGCGATTGACAGAGTTAACCGCGGAGAAGCAACGTGCTGACGAGGAGGCGAAGATTGCCAAGATGCTTAATAGGTTTACTCGCGACAAAATCGTCGGTGAACACCGAGCTGCATCCGAGGAATTGACAAGAGTCCTGGGCGAAATCGTCGATGCAAATTCGGCAAAATCCAATCGCGCCAAATTTGTCGAGGCCATTCACCGCTTCAAACGCGCGAATGACACGCTCCGTTCCCTGGCGGAAACGTACAGTAAATTGCCGTCTCGACCTCAGGATCCTGAAGATAAAGCGTTTACGGATGCCACAATAAAAGCAGCAATTGATGCAGCCCTGAAGATGCAAGAGCTATTTCCACTGGCACAGAAATATCCAAACGAAATGATGGGAATCCTTTCAGAAGCATTGCAGGATGATACAAGAAAGAAGTAGCTGGATCGGGAGATTTTTGGCGTCGGAACCATCTTCTGCTGGGGACACGCGTATCCCTTTGTGGCCCGTCGCCTGAAACTTTTCCGATCAAGCCGACCGTTTCAGCCCAGCCGGGGCATCGGGAGCATTGTCGGCGACGTGCTTCAACAGCTTCACCCAGGCATCATCGCTGAACGAAGTCTCGCGCGCGATGCGGTTCAGGTCGGCGACCAGTTCGGTAGAGGATTCATAGGGCCGCTCTGCCGCCACGGTATCAGCCATGGGCGGTTCCGGGTCTGCTTCCAGGCGGCGTATCACCGATGATAATTCGTCCGGGAATGGCTTTGGTTTGGCAGAGCCTTTCTTTTTCGCTGCCAGTTGCGACCATCCATACACGACCTGTCCGAAGGCACGCAAATCGGCTGCTGTTGATGAATCGGTGGGGAACGGGCCTGTTGCCAGCCAGGGTGGTTCACCAAATCCTGTGACTTTGAGAACGCCTGAGGAAGTCAGGACAAAGGAATCCGATGTAATGCGGCCATGGACCAGTCCCTGGCGATGGGCGGCTTCGATTCCGCCGGCGGCCATGATTGCCAGGCGAACCCAGCAACCCGGATGTGCGGCTTGCGTGGGCCAGTCGGCACTGAATAAGCCGGTCAGCCATTCTTGAACAGCCGCGGGCCGTCCATTGATCTCCAGCACCTCTGACACGGCGGCCAGATTCGGGTGCGCGGCATCGCGGCAAGCAGCAAATCGTTGCCTGAACTCGTCCGGATGGACGGCATCCTGCATTTCGGCTTCCGAGAGATGCCGAAGCAGATGGATTCCGGTTAGTGTGAACGCCGATCTTCCCTCCTCGCTTTTCCCGCGTTCGGTTGGATCGTAAACCCGATAGATCGCTTCCCGCTGGGTCGCGCGAACGCGATCGATCACCCGGAAACGACCCAGCATCAAGGCATCGAGATTGCCAGCTTCGATCAGTGCAAGCTGGTAGAGCGTGATAACGCCGCTGGCGAGCAGCACTTGGCGGAGCGTTCGCCGCTGTCTTCCGGCTTCGCCCCAGAGAGCGTTTAATGTGTCGGCATCAACGAGACCGTGCGAACGCAGCAGTTCTCCCAACTGACGATCGCCCGGATCGAGTTCCTCCATCATGGACTGAGGAAGACGAAGGGTTGAATTGGAAGGTTCATCCAGTGCCGCCAGGCGCGGCATGTCGGGCAGGAGTTCTTCGCTTTCCGAATTGCGCGCCGCTCGCCCGTTTGCCAGCTCGCGAAGTTTCTTCCGGTACCATTCGCGCATGTCCGCGAGATGCCGCTCGACTTCAGTTCGCCGAGCGGAGACGGCTTCTCGTTCTCGCCGCAACTCCTCGGCCTGTTCCGCAAGCTGCACAGTCGAGGCATCGACCTGTTTGGCGGCCTGGTCCACCGCGGCTTGCCGGGCATCGAGACGGGATTCGCTGCTGGAGAGCATCCTCTTCATCTCGGCGACCTGTCCCTGCCACTCGATCAACTGCTGACGGTATGCAGCGACCGAAAGCCGGTGCTCGGCTTTCGCGCGATTGAGAAACTCCTCCTGCTCTCGCAACCGGTCGGCCTCGTGCTGAACCTGGGTCCGAATGGCACCGAGGTCTTCGCGGCTGACGCGAGCGAAATCGTGCAGTTCAGCGAGATGGCCGCGAAGAGTATCCCTGGCGGTGGAGAGGCGATTCAGGGCAGCCATTGCCTGCCCTTCCAGCTCGGGAGCTTGCTGGCGAAGAGCCTCGATCTCCACCGCCACTTGGGCTCGGAAAGTTTTCAGTTCTTCGCGCGATTGCCGGTCGGCATCCAGGGCGGCAGCACGATCGGCTTCCCATTTCGCCCGGGCCTCAACCATGCTCTCGCGTTCTGCCGCAACGGCGGCACCAACATCCTTGAGGCGCGAAACCTGACGAGCCAGAGCCTCTTCCTTTTCGGTGAATTCCATCGCCTGCCGGGCCACATCCACGGCCCTTTCTTCAATCTGCCGACGACGTTCCGAAAGCTCATCCGTGGTGGTCAATCGTTCGTTGTCGATACTGGAACGGGCCTGATCGATGATGGCTCGTTCAGCGGAAACCTGTCGCGCAACTTCGTCGAGTGCCCGTGCACGGGCCGAAAGCTCTTCGGACCGGCGGCGAAGCTGCTCTTGCAATGTCTGCCTGGCCTCCTCAGCCTGGGCGAGCGCGGCTTCCCGTTCGCGCAAAGCCACCCGATCCGCTTCCAACCTCGCTTGCAGATCGAGAGCCTGCCGCATGCGGCCTTTGAGCAAACCGACTTGCTCGGCAGTCTCGGTCGCCCGGGCATCCAGCTCCGATTCCTTTTGCTGAAGCCGTACTGCCTCCGTAACAATCGCCTCTTTTTGTTGACGGATTTCTTCGAGACTCACAGTCAGAAGTGAATCGCGTTCTTCTAGCCGCTGGCGTTCCTGAGCCGCATTTTCTTGTACGTTGGTCAACTCGGCACGGAGTTCTTCTGCCTCGCGAATTCGATTGCGGAGCTCCGCCAGAGCCTCATCTTCGCGGGTCCGTGCAGTGGCGAGTTGCGTCACCTCGCGCTCGGCTTCCTGGCGTGTGCGGTCGAGTTTCGACCGGAGCACGGCCAGAACAGCCTGTTGAGCTTCGAGCTCGCCCGCTCGTTCGGCGAGGATTGCCGACTGAGCATCGAGCTCGGCCTTCTGACGATCCAGTCTTTCCGCACCCTGGCGAAGCCGTTCCTGCTCAATCGTGGCCAAGTGAATGGTTTCTTCCCACTCAAACGAATCGCGTTTCAGTTGCTCCAGGCGAACATCCACTTCCTGGGCTCTCTTTGCAGAGGCTTGCTCTTGCTCTTCAATTGTCGCAGTGCGGCGTTCGAGCCGGACGAGATCGTCTTGAAATTGCGAACGATCTTTCTCCAGAGCTGTTCGTTCAAGCTGTAACTGCTCGTCGCGGCGAAGCAGATCGGCCTGACGATCAGAAAGTGTTCGCTCCCAGTTCGCGAGTCGTTCGGATTCGGCAGCCCGGCTGGTTTCGAACGTATCCCTGGCCTTCTCCAGAATGTCTCGGTCGACAGCGAAGAGATCGCGCTGCCGCGCAAGGTCCTGGAGGCCCGCGGTCAAGCGATCCTGCCGCTCCAGCAGGTCTCGGTTCCTCGGTTCGTGAGTTGCGAGTTCAGCCTGGATTGATTCACGCTGGCGTGTTGCTGTTGCAGTCGATTCGTTTCGGATATTCGCGGCTTCCGCTTCCGCGCGGGCCACCACATCGCGAGCCGAAGCTCGAAGGCGTTCCAAGTCCTCGAACTGCTCGCGATAGCGATTCAACGACTCCGCTTCAGATTGGCTCGCCCTCCCGGTCAATTCGGCCTCGAAGGCTGTTCGCCGCTGGCGGAACTCCTCTTCGAGCAGTTCGCGTCGTTGGGTCGCTTCAGTGTTGAGGTTCTGACGGTGTTTTTCGAGCTCGCCCTGAAGCTCCTCGCGGCGATGTTCCTGTTCAGCATCGAATGACTGGCGGTCATTTTTCAGCCGGGCATTGACATCTCGAATCTCATCCTGCTGCCGGGCCAGTTCGTCCCGGCGTTCCTGGTATTCTTTCAAGAGCCGTTCGCGCAGATTCGAAAGTTCCTCCTTCAGCCGCATCAATTCCCGTTCGCGGACATCGATATCAGCACTGCGAGTTCCGGTCTGCACCAGTAACGTCTTTCGGCTCTCCAATTCCTGCTCGAGTTCCTGTCGGCGCTGGTACCAGATCACACGATCCTGTTCGAGGTCTTCGGTTTGCCGGTCGAGATCGCGAGCCCGACGGATCAGCTCTTCGTTTTTGTGCTTCCATTCCTCCCGGCGGGCCGACTCCTCGGCATCCATCAACCGCCGGCGATCGTCTAGTTGGCGATGATCGTCGGTCGAATCGTGTGGAGGCGATTGGGAAGGTGGTGACTCCGCACTAATCTCTGCTTCAACCGACACAAAAGTTGGAACGATAAGACCAGTATGCTGGATCGAAATAGTGATATCGAGACCGGAAAGTGAAATGGTATCGCCCGAGTTGACGGGAATTGCACTATTGGCGGGGAGCGCGGCTTCGTTCAAGAGAACCGGAAGAACGGGCGTAAGCCTTCGTACCCGCACGCCATCGGCTTTGCGGATGATTTGACAGATCACGGGGGGAAGATTGGGAGCGGGAATGCGGAGATCGCAACCGCTGGCACCGCCGATGAGGAATTCATCGGCACCGACCTCATAGGTGACCGAACGGCCCGAACCGGACCGCACCTCAAGCCGGACCCGAGGCAACTCGGGCCGATCTGCGCTCAGGTTGGGAGGTGGCAACGGTGCCATCATGGCGGTGTATCCGCCCCGGACTTTCCGGGACTGCATCCTGCGTGCGGAATCGTTGAGGATGTGAATTGGAACCTATCCAGGCCGCCTTGACAAGCCGAAGTGGGAAATCGCATGATGTACGACGACGAACGCAGCACTCATGAGAAGGGCCACCAACGAATCGGTGTCCGAAGCGTAGCCTCACGCCTGGGGCCATCCACCTTCAGTACGAGATCGTTCTCAGCAATTGCTCGAAGACCGAAAATAGGAAGGCGGGGAAAGTCACTGCCTGGATAGACGGCGATACCTCGATTTGACTTTATGTGGTGGGGTGGTTTAACGGCAATTCTATCGCGAGACCCTCGCTCGTTTGGATGAGCCCAGATGTTCGCTGCCCTGAGCAAAACTCTCCGGTTACGGTCCCGAACTGTTGTTAACACATTTAGCATGTCAGGTTGTAGACCAGCCCATTGAGTCAAATGCCGCTCATGGAGTGAGAATGTGTAGTTGTGACCGGTGTCGAGAATTGCAGGGAATGGCGTGGCTAATGGATTAGAAGTTTCGATTCTTGGTAAACTTAACGACACCCAGAGAATGATCTGGTTAGCCTTGACTCTAATCCGCTCTCCTTGAATGGCAACTTCACTGGACTTATCGGAGAACGGCATTCGATTTAAAAGAATGGGCATGACTAAATGAGGTCCATATCCCCTTCTTCAGCGAACAGCTTCTGAATCCGATCTTCGCCTGGTATCACCTCAATTATCAGAGAAGCGTCTTCTGGAATTTTTCTCGCCACTAGTTCTCGAATCATGGCGAAATAGTCGGAATTCACCGCAACTCGTTCATCATTCCAGTAACAGACATACCTGCCGCGGATGCGGCGATCGGCGATGAGCACGGGGAAATCGCGGAGGAATGCCGCCCGCGCGCGGCGGATGCCTTCGGGCACTTCGTCGTGCGATGACGTGGTTGGTACGGCAGTTTCTTTTGGTTCCATTCCAGAATTATAACCGATTTGTTGTTGAAAATGCCAGTGAATACGGTGCGTCACGCATGCCCGAAAAGTCAAATCAAAATACGAACTGGAGCCTCGTCGAGATCGTGTCCGTGTGACTGTGAAGACCCTCTGGTCCAACTGCACCCAGACGAATCGGCTGGTCGAACCAGGCGTGTTCGTAGTTGACCTGCACCCTCACCCAACTGTTGAGATACCAGTTGTAGCCGAGCGTCATCTCTGTGGCTCCACTGCTGTTTCCCGCGGGAGTGACCAGTTGCGTGTTGCCGGGAGCGAAGGCATCGGCCCCAACCTGCAATCGCGAAACGCGGCCAACCAGCTCCCATGCTCCAAGTGCATTCAGCCCTTGTCTGGGGTCGTATGGCTGCAAGGGTTTGATCTGTTGGCTATAACCGGTTCGCGTTTCACCGGTAAGCAGATAAGTCGAATGGACGTAGAAACCCTCGAATGGAACGCGGATCGGCGGAGATGCTCCCGGTTTCTCCTGGATCTTCTGGTCCATGAGAAAATACTGCGCGGAAACTCCGAACGGACCATAAAAGTAAGCGATTTCCGGACTCAAGCGATCGCGAAGCCCATTCGCAAACGCGGTGCTTTTGAACTGTAAGAATGGAACTCCCGCGGGTGTCTGCAAAGTGCTGGGAGTCATGGTCTCGGTTTCAACACCGAAGCCGGCCGCCACCCCAAACATGAGCCGCTTCAGAAAGGTGTCCGAATTCGCAAAGGGGCGGACTGCGATTCGACCGTTGAGGTCCTTGGAGCTATTCGTGTCCGAGTCGCCGTTCTGCTCGCCGTTCGAAACCGCCAGTCCATAATCCAGAACTCCATCGAACAAGTTTTGCCCGTGAACCATCACTCCCACATCGCGCTGGGGCGTCAACTGGTCGATCAACGATCGCTCCATGAGCGGTGTGAATCGGTCCTGGATCAACTGCTCGTAGCTGAACGGCTGCTTGAATTTACCCACCGTGAACTGGACGCAATCCACGTAGTGAACGTTAATATAGGCATCCTGCAGCCGGACCTGCCCGACACCAAAATCGGGCAAAAAACGGAATTCATAGAACTGGAACACGGTTGCTTCCAGGCCAAAACGAGCCCGGCGAATCAGGAATTCCGTGACATCCTTGGGAGCGTAATCGTCCGTATAGCCTCGGAAATCAGCTTGTAATTGACCGGTGATCCTGAGAATAAATTGCTGATCGCCCGAGCGCAGATAAAAGCCGTTGTCCCACCCGAAGAACGGTGATCGCGTTCCCTCTCCACCGGGAGTCGTGCCCATTCGTCCATAGGGCAGGCCCAACCCGCCATCGGAAGGCGGTAAAAGCGATGGGGCAGGCGTCGATTGAACGATTGGCGTTATGGGCAAATCGGGTGTTTGCCCCATTGTGGGTTCTGTCGGCCGTTCGGGTAAACTGGATACCGGCTGAGTTCGCAAGGAATCGAGGAAGTCGAACAGAGAGTACGAATTAGTTGTGGAGTAGGAAGCAGCGGGGATTGCCACGTCTTTCTGCGCTTGTTCCGGAACGGGAGCTGTTGAAGTCGTAGGGACATTGGGTAATGAGCGAAATTGTGCAGAGTGCCAATCCTGAGCAATCGCAGGGAAAACTGCGGCGACAAGGAAGACTAGAGTCACCCCTAACCGTACGACAATTCCCAGACTACTCGGAGCCTGCATGGACGAAATCCCTGGCGCGTTCACAATTTAGACAGCATCTACCGAGAGATGAAAAAACAGTCAACAAGATGTCATGGAAGTCCGTAGAAGTCCCAAATCGCAGGAACATGGAGCAAGTAGCGTTTCGTTCTCAGAGAGAAACCAGGGGAATGATTTCCCTACGGCACTTGCAACGAATTCCTCATGGTTTTGAAGTAAGATCCCAAACGAGAACGGTGCTGTCCCACGAACCCGTAGCCAATCGCTTCCCGTCCGGGCTGAAGGCGATGCTTTCGATGAGCCCTTTGTGACCTTTGATTGTCCTCAGCAACTTGCCAGTGCTGATTTCGTACAAATCCACACTTCCCTCATCTTGAACCGATTCTCGCTCACTTTTCGCAATCAACTTTCTGTCTGGAGAGAATGCCACTAACAATTCTCTGCCTGGAGAGAATGCCACTAAGTCTTGAAGATACCCCAATGCCGTGAACAATGGATCAGATACGTTACCGGTTTCTACTTTTTTCCCCGAAGTTAGGTTGAACACCTGAGCTTTCTTGTCCTTATCCGCGGTGACACCAAGCAATTGGTTGCTTTTCTGAAAAACCAGTGACATCGGGCTGTGGTACGTTGCAAAGTCAATTTCCTTCGTAATTTTTCCTGAGTTGATATCCCAGATGCGCACTTTCTTGCCCCAATCGCTGGTTGCCAGTTGCTTCCCGTCGGGTGAGATTGCAAGATTGTGGACACCATCCGTGTGGCCCGAGAATTCACGAACAATCTTGCCCTCGCCCACGGACCAGACTCGTGCAGTCCAGGCATTGCCGGTAGAAGCTGCTCGCGACACACCATAGCCAACGACGACGTTTTTACCATCTGGCGTGAAAGCAGCTGAAAGCGGGTTGCCTTTACCGTCAGCAATCAGCCAATGCAACCGCTTTCCGGAATCGGCTTCCCACAAACCTCCTGGATGGCCATCGGCGCAGCCCGCGAATAATTTCTTTCCGTCCGGTGAGAAGGCGAGTACATCCACAGAACCCCGAGGACTTTCAAAATCGAGGATCGGCTTTCCCGTCGTCAAATCCCAGATTATAGCTGTGTGGTCCCGGCCACCCGTGACCAGGCGTTTGCCATCTTTACTAAACCCGTGTGCAGTAATCCATCTCGATTCATGACCGCGAAGTCGATGCTCCAGCTTGCCGGTGGCCGCATCGAGCACCAGGACTTCGTCCTTCGAGAAGCTGATTATCCGCTGTCCATCTGGAGAATAAGTGGAGGTGTATCCCTCCCAGTTCGGTACTCGAAAGAGTTCCTTTCCGGTGGCAATATCCCAGCCGTAGAGAAATGTTCCTTCTGGGGTGGGGGCGGGATACCAATAGCTCCCTTCCGGGCCACAGACGGCAACCATCGACTTGCCGTCCGGAGAAATCGCGACGCTTAAGAATAGATGATCGGGCGGTGAAAACTTCGATACTTCTTTTCCCGTTCGCAAGTCCCAAAGCTTGGCCGTCCCATCTTCCAGTACGGCAGTCATGAGACGGTTATCCGCGGACACGGACACGGCCAGCCTGTGCCCGTAGTGCCGGAACTTTGGATCTTCGATCTGGAGTATGCGCTTGTCCTTCCCAACTTGCAGTAGCTCGATCCCTTTCCCTTTCTCATTTCGAGGCGAAAAGAAAAAGTAATTGCCATCCGGGGACACGCTTCCTCCGGAGATCGGGACGAATTTAATCAGACCCTGCTCGCTTCGAGCGAGTGATTGGGTCCAGTTTCCATCGGAGAGATTGCAATCTCGGAGGTTTCCACTTTTCGTCAAAACGTGTAGTCGGTTGGCGTCGGTTATGAACGACATGGCTGCAATTTCTTCCATTCTCTTCCTGCCGAACGGAGTATCAACGCGATCATCGTCTGGTAGCGGAATCTCGCGGAGCAAAGCTCCCGTCACGGCATTCCATACTTGAAGCGGCCGACGATTATCTGACGTAACAAGGATTTTCCCGTCCGGGCTGAGCAAAACATGCTCAATATCGCCGACATTTCTCAAACGAATCGTCCCGATCCTCGATATCGCACCCTCCGGCAGTGGGTCTCCATACAGATCTTTCTTCGGTTCTTCGGCAAAGGTTTGTGTCGCCGACAATGCAGGAACTATCACGATGAATAGAAAGCTTCGGGCGATCATTGCTGCCTCCAGGTCAAGAGAGAATGCTAACTGAACGCCAGATGTGATAATTACTCGTCAGTATCCCGCTTGCACTTACAGAACGCAAGTGGCTCAATAAGAAGTCGTTCTACCAACTCTATAAATTAGGAACCTCCAAGCACTCTCTTCGCCTCTTCAACATCCTTCTTCAATTGCTCAACCAACTCGTTCACGCCCGCGAAGGGTCGCGTGTCGCGGAGCTTGGCGATCAACTCCACCGTCATCGACTTGCGGTACAAGTCGCCTGAAAAGTCAATCACGTGCACCTCGATCTTTTGTGCATCCTCGCCGAAAGTCGGGTTGGGACCGATGTTCGCGGCGGCGGGGAGTTTTTGACCATCCACTACCGCACGAACAACGTAGACACCGTTAGCCGGCAAAACGGTGAGCACAGTGTCGAGATTCGCGGTGGGAAACCCGATTGTCCGTCCACGTTTTGCACCAGTTACAACAGTTCCCGTAATGCGATGAGGGCGAGTTAGCAATTCGGTCGCCAGATTGACATCGCCGCGAACGATCGCGGACCGCACGCGGCTGCTTGAGACTGGTTCTCCTCCATGCATCAACTGGGGGACTTCAACAAACACAAGGCCAGCCCTCGAACTCAACTGGCGGAGCGTCTCATTGCTCCCTGCACGGTTGCGGCCAAAGCGAAAATCGTGTCCCTCCACGATGGCTTTTGCCCCGAGTTGGCGAACGAGAACATCCTCAAAGAATGCCTCCGCGCTCAGCGCCAACAGTGCCGGGCTTGTCTTCAGGATCACAATGTGATCAGCATGGGCCTCTTGCAGTAATTCAGCACGTTCTGAGAGGGTGGTGAGCGGTGGCCGCACGGGACCGGGGAAAAGTACCTGGTGGGGGGGTGGATCGAATGTAACGGCTATCGCTGGGCCGCCCAGAGCATCCGCTTGTGCGCGGGCGGCAGACAGGAGTGCCCGATGGCCGAGGTGAACCCCATCGAAGTTCCCAACCGTAACTGCTCCTCCGGTAAGTTCGCGAGGTGCATAAGCCGACCAATCGAGAGTAACCGTTGACATGGAGTTATCTTGCGTTCCTCAATCCGATCTGGCCAGAAGCATGTAAAGAAAGGAAAAATGAAGAAAGGAAAACGATCTTCAGGAACCTCGGCACCCGTTTGCGTGTCTCTTCTCTTGGAGCCATCGTCGTTGTACGATGATGGTTCGGATTTGTCGGTCGGCTGGACGGTCGCCGCCTTGATCAGGAGTCAGGGGACAGGAGACAGGAGTCATTAAGACAAAAGACGACTTGCTCGTCTTCTGCATTTTCTTACTGACTCCTGACTCCTGTCTCCTGACTCCTGACCTGGGGGAGGAAAGTCCGGGCTCCATAGGGCACGGCGGTGGGTAACTCCCACCACCGGCAACGGTTTGGGCACCCCGGCCCAAATCGCCAACGGGCGGGAAAGTGCAACAGAAAGAAAACCGCCCGGTTTAGTGGATTGTTGATTGTTAATTGATGATTGTTGAAAACCTCTCGACGATTGCGAAAAAACGGGAGTAGAGAGGCTAATACTGACCCAAACAATTAACAATTCACAATCAACAATCCACTAAACCAGGTAAGGGTGAAACGGTGCGGGGCGAAAGCCCTTAATGTAAGAGCGCACCAGCAACCGGGTGACCGGTTGGCTTGGCAAACCCCACCGGGAGCAAGGTCAAGCAGGGGACAGGGCCGGCCCGGCCCGTTACGATCCCCGGGTAGACTGCTCGATCCCACGGGTAACCGTGGGGCTAGATAAATGACCGTCGCCGCGGTAACCGCGGTGACAAAACCCGGCTTACAGGCCGGCCGGCAAATTCGATCGGGGACTTCAGGATCGCTCAGTTTCAGCGTTCAGTTTTCAGAGAAAACCAGATGATTTCTGCATTTTTCTGAACACTGAATACTGAAAACTGAACACTGCTCTATGTCTTATTTGCATTACTCGCTACAATTCCCAAGCTTCATACCCGACGATGCGGTTCGCGTCGAACTGCAGGGATGTCGTAAACCCTTAACTCTAAACCTTCCGACCCATGTGGATCGGTTGGGAAAGCCGTTTTCCTCAAACTATGGTTAATCGTAATCTCCTCCGCCAGCTGGAAGCTCCCGAACAAGAACTTGCCGACCTGGAAACAGATTTCCTCCAGGAAATCACCAAACACCTCGACAGACCGGAACAAGACTACGAATCGAACAAAATCGTCACCGGACGGGTTCTCGAAATCCGCGGTGATGACGTCGTCATCGATATCGGCTACAAATCGGAAGGCGTGATACGCCTCGAAGAGTGGCGGGACGAAGGCTCGGACGCGCCTCCTCCCAAAGCCGGAGATGTCGTCGAAGTTCTCCTGGAGACAGTCGAGAGCGAAGACGGCACCATCGCCCTCTCTTATCGCAAGGCAAAGCGGCAAAAAGAGTGGAACGCCATCCTGGCCAAGCACAAGGAAGGCGATGTGGTTTCCGGCAAGGTGCTCAAGAAGATCAAGGGCGGTCTTCTCGTCAATATCGGGGTTAATGTCTTCCTGCCCGCCAGCCAGGTGGATATCAGGCGGCCTCAATCGATCGATGAGTACATCGACCGCACCATCGAATGCGTCATCCTCAAGATCGACGAACAGCGGCGAAACATCGTTGTGAGTCGCCGCAAGTTGATCGAGGATATTCGCACCCACCAGAAAGACAAACTGCTGGCGGAACTGGAAGTCGGGCAGATTCGCAATGGCGTGGTCAAGAACATTGCGGAGTTCGGGGCTTTCGTCGATCTCGGCGGCATCGATGGCCTTTTGCACATCACGGATATGGGCTGGCATCGCGTCACCAATCCGCGGGACGTCGTGCAAATCGATCAGCAGTTGGAGGTCTACATCCTCCATATCGACAGGGAAAAAGAGAAGATTGCCCTCTCTCTCAAGCACAAGACGCCCAGCCCGTGGCAGAACATCGAAGCCAAGTACCCGGTCAATTCCCGCCACCAGGGCGAAGTTGTCAACATCATGCCCTACGGGGCGTTCGTCAAACTCGAACCTGGGATCGAGGGCCTGGTTCACATTTCGGAAATGTCCTGGGTGAAGCGCATCGCCGATCCCAAGGAGCTCGTGCAGATCGGGGACAAGGTTGAAGTCCAGGTCCTCAACATCAATCACGACAAAAAGGAAATCTCGCTCGGCATGAAGCAGTGCCAGGCCAACCCGTGGGGCGAGGTTGCCAAGAAGTATCCACCCAACACAGTCATCACCGGAACGGTGCGGAACCTCACCAATTACGGAGCCTTCATCGAAATCGAGGAAGGGATCGATGGCCTCTTGCACGTCAGCGACATGAGCTACGTGCGGAAGGTATCGAATCCTTCCGAGATGGTGCAGAAGGGGCAAAAGCTCACCTGCATCGTGCTCAGTGTCGATCAGGAACGGAAGCGCGTCGCGCTCGGGCTCAAACAGATGGGGAACGACCCCTGGGAGACCGATATCCCCGCTCGTTACAAACCGGGCCAGAAAGTACGTGGGAAGGTCACGAAGCTCACCAACTTTGGCGTGTTCGTTGAACTCGAGCAGGGTCTCGAAGGGCTCCTGCACATTTCCGAGTTGTCGGATGCCAAGATCGAAAGCCCCGAGGAAGTGGTCAAGGTTGGAGACGAGGTCGATGTGAAGGTTCTGCGGGTCGATGCCAAGGATCGAAAGATTGGCCTTTCGATGCGAAACGTCGATGACGCCACCGTCCCCGACGACATTCCCGACCTGCCGATCGAAGGTCCTGAAGCCGAAAAGGCGATGGAAGAGAAGATCAAACCCGCCAAGGAGAAGGATAAGGAAAAGGACAAAGAGAAAGATAAAGAAAAGGACAAAGAGAAAAAGGATAAAGAGAAGGACAAAGAGAAAGATAAAGAAAAGGAAAAGGAACTTCGCGGTGGCACCGGCACTGCCGGCCCGCTATTCGAGCTCCCGCCAGGCGATAACAAAGAGGAGAAAGCCAAACCGGAAAAGGCTGAAAAGGCTGAAAAGAAGGAAGGAAAGAAGGAGTGAGGAGTTTTTGGCCTTTGGTTTCCAGTGGTTTCGTTCGCGTTTGATTCGCTTCACACCTGGGCTGATGATCAGGTGTGAAGCGACCAGAAAACGAGTGTGAAACCGGACCCTGTCAGATTCTTTTCCGCACATGCGATCATTTAAGACAACCTCAACCCTTGCCTCCTCGGTCCAATTCAGGCAAAATGCAGTGTGCCCATAAGCGTCTTAATGCCGGGCGGTCGTGTCCTCTCACATCCCGCACGGCTGCCTTTCATTGTCCGCCGGTCTCAACACGGAAGCGACCCATGACCAACGTCCGTCGTCGCTCGATCCTGATAACCAGTTTCCTCTGTTTGATTGTGGCCTTACCCACAATGCAGGTCTCTGCCCAATTCAAAGCAGTACCCATTCAATCTCCTCCACCTCCACAGATCAAATCTCACCATGAAGTCTGGGGGAAGACCCTCACGCCAGAAAAGCTAAAAGAAGCACTCACACGCTTCGGACAAAGTCATGGCAATCCCAATCGTGCGGCTTTCCAGGAAATGCTGAAGGAATATCTGGCCGACAATTCACCCGAGATCGATCTCAAAGATCCACAAGTTCAGGAGGCCATCAAGAAGCTCTTGAGCAATAAAGAGTTCATGGAAAAAGTGGAGCAGATGGCCAAGCAAAATCCAGGGCAACCCGGGAGTCCACCGAAATACACGAAAGAGGAAATCGCCAAGTTACTGGAGTCGATGCCCAAGGAGAACCTTCCTTCTGGTTTGGATCTCCCGCAAGACCCGCGGACGAAAAACACACCGCCCAATAACAAGCAGACGAACGATACGAAGCAGAATATCGATGGCCCAGGACCAAAGTTAACCGAACCCAAAAAGCTCACGAGGCCGCCGGCCCCACTCGGGTCCAAAGATGACCCCAAGGGCGCCGTGAAACCAATGCCGATTGGCGAGCAGCCCATGCCCGATCCCTTCAAACAGGGACCGATCGTGGATCAAGGCAAAGGGAACCCGTTCCAGATGGAGAACAATCCCTTTGGCCAACCCGATGTGCCGAACGATCCCCGCTCGAAGTCGATGTCGGCTTTGGCAACACTGTGGGAACGGAACATCGGGCCGCTCGACGAGACCCCCGAGGTGAAGCGAGCAATTTTCGATCTCGTCTCGGGAGAAAACGGCTTCGACTTCGATTTCAAAGACGAGCAAGGGAACAGCTTTTGGGACTTGCTCAAGAACGAAAAAGGTGACGATTCGCCTTTTTCCGATTTCCTCAAGGACAGTGGCGAGAGCAACAACAATTGGAACTGGTCGAAATTCGATGCGCCGGAAATCGGCTGGAGCAAGTGGTTCAGTAATTCACCACCATCGGGCGGGCACTCGAACCCATCATCATCCACTCCTCACCTGCCGGAGTCATCCTCATCCGGATGGGGATTGAATGGGAGTGGAGGTATTGGGGGTTTAAGCGGTTCCTGGTTTACGGTTGTGATTCTTGGTCTCGTGGTTCTCGGAGCATTTTTGCTCTGGTGGTTTCTCCGGGATGCAAAAGCGACTGAGTCTCTAGCCTTGGGCAAAGGCCTCGGTCCCTGGCCAATCGATCCCCGTTCGATTAATAGTCGTGAAGATGTGGTCAAAGCGTTCGAATACCTGAGTGTGCTGATTTGCGGAACCGCCGCGAAGATGTGGACGCACGGCACCATCGCGGAAGCATTGACCAATCTGGCGGTCACTCAGGGAGAAATTGCCGTGAAGCTGGCCAGACTCTATGAGCTTGCCAGGTATGCACCACTCGATGAGCCGCTGACGAGACTCGAAGTGATCGAAGCCCGACAAATCGTCTGCGATCTCGCGGAGGTGACGTAGTGGCTCGAGCATTTTTCTTGATTCTTGCCCTCGTGTCGTTGACGTTGCTCTCCTCTTCCGCGGCGATTGCACAAGTCAATAATCGAGCCAGTCCGCGGGAACCGGTCAATGTGCTTCAGGGCGGTGGCTCTGAGTTTTTTCGCGCCATGCTCCATTTACACGGCATCAAACCGGTCACAACGGATGAGTTATTGCAACTCAGAAAATATGATGATGTGATAGTCGTCGTTCTGGGCATACCGGATCAGTCGCATAATCGATTTGGGAGACTGCCAAATGAGGTCGCCAAGTATGCTATTCAGAATGGAGGAGCAGTTCTGATCGCATCGAGAAGCGCCTATGAATTCGAGATGGGTGGAATCACTATTCATAACCACGATGACACAGTCAATTGCAAATTAAACTCCTCTATTTTTCGCGGCCAACATATTGATTGCCCATTTGCAGTTCCAACCGCAATAAAGCGGGGATTTGTTGGCGATGCTATTCAGAAGGAAGTGCAAAAGTTGTTCAATGGCGATAGCATGGAACTGCAAAACCTTAAGCATGTGGTCGCGGGAACACCTTCATATATCACACTTCAAGGTGACAACACTCAATCTCTGGTTCCTCTTGCGAAGTTCCCCGACAAAAGTGTCGCTACATCGAATCGAAACAAGGCATTTTCACTTACCGGGGACAATTATTTTTCTGTTGGAGGCGAATGGCATCACAATCAGAACAATAAAGCCTCTCGTTTGGTAGCTCTCGCGAGCACTGAAGTTTTCAACAATGAACTTCTGCGTCTGGCGGCTCCCGAGAAGGAGGATGAAGACCCAACCGATAATCTCGAACTTTGCTTTCGCACGATCGAATATCTCCAGGGGCCAAATCAAGAGCGAAAGAGGTGCGTGTTTTTTGTGAACGGATTTATCGTCGAGCACTTCGACGATCTGGCCCGCGCCACCGCGACGCAGCAGATACCCTTGCCGCGAACCAATATGGTCAATCTGCAGAAGAACCTGATCGATAAGGGGAACGCAATCATCGATAGCGTTCAGCAGAAGGATGTTTTGAACTCGGCAATAAAAAAACTCAGTCCATCGGCCTGGCACTGGGTGGTATTGACGGTGCTCTGGCTGGCAGCGATTTCCGCCTGCCTGTTCATAGTGAGGAGAGTCTTTGGCTCGCGCAAGCCAACTGACCTGCCGCCACCACCAACCATTGCCAGTGCCACCTCCGGCCCGCCGGGCGTTTTTGAGCGAAGGGAAAAAGAGTTGCTGCGCCGGGATAACGTTTACGAACCCGTGCGCGATTTGATCCGCGACTTCTTCGTCTCCGTTGGCGTCCAAAACGACCCCGGACCGAGGCTCCCAAAGCTCAATATCTCGCGAGCTATCCGCAAGCCCGATTCACTCCGATTGGCCCTCAGAGATTTGTGGCGGTTGGCCTATGGGCCGACCTCGGTGGTGAGCGTGAGCCAATGGCGCGACCTGGAACCGTACTTCGAACGCGTCCAAAAGGCTCATGCCGACAAGAAGTGGGCTTTTGCATTCGAGGCTGTAGTTTAGCCCTCACCCCAATCGCTCTTTCCAAGAGAGAGAGCGGGAGTGAGGACATCCGAACTGGAATCCTGCCGGGAGTATCGCATGAGTGTGGCCCCTTCGTCGGACCTGGCTGTCTCGGCCGCGACGGCTGCGCCTGTCCCCGAAGCCAGAGCCGCCCACGACCTTGCCCAGCAGGCAAAACTGTTGCATCAAAAAGTGGTTGCGGAGGTCGCCCGAGTGGTTGTGGGTGCTGAAGCCGTCACGCAACAGTTGCTCATTGCACTCCTGGCGGCCGGGCACGTTCTTCTCGAAGGCGTCCCGGGTGTTGCCAAGACGACGCTCTCCAAAGTCTTCGCGAAATTGCTCGGCTGCCACTATCAACGAGTCCAATTCACTCCCGATCTCCTTCCTTCAGACGTTACCGGCACCTCGATATTCGACCGCAACACCAACGACTTCATCCTCCGGAAAGGGCCTATCTTCACGCAGGTCCTGCTGGCGGATGAAATCAACCGTGCGCCAGCCAAAACCCAGGCTGCTCTTCTGGAAGCCATGCAGGAATATCAGGTGACAGTGGATGGTAACACGATTCCGCTCGAACTGCCGTTCCTCGTTATGGCCACCCAGAACCCCATCGAGCAGGAAGGCGTTTACCGGCTCCCCGAAGCTCAACTCGACCGATTTCTCATCCGAGTCGAAATGGGGTATCCCGGCTTTGGACATGAAGTGAATCTGCTCCGCCTCCACAGCAAACCGGCCGTAGAGGTGAGTCAGATGTTCGACCCGGCAATGATCCTTTCGCTCCAAAGAAAACTCATGGCGGTCTATGGCGCGGATTCGCTCTTCGAGTACATCGTGCGGCTGGCCGAAGAGAGCCGGCAGCATCCGGATGTTTATCTGGGAGCCAGCCCTCGCGCCGCCTTGAACCTGTTGAAGTGTGCGCGCGCGAGGGCAGTTCTGGAAGGACGCCACTTCTTTACGCACGAAGACGTGCAGGCAATCGCTTACCCGGTGCTCGGCCACCGATTGATTCTTCGACCGGAGGCCGAAATCGAGGGGAAGAAAATCTCCGACGTCGTCCGCGATATCCTCGAAGCCGTGCCGGTTCTGGATACGGTTAAATGAGTTCTTGATGATCAGCTTGTCGCGGCGAGCCGATGGTTTCCAAGCAATCATCTTGGGTGGGTCGCCGGGTCGATAGTCGCGCAGGTCGAGCAACTCGTCGCCCGAACCGGGTCTGCGCATGCGGTGGATGCCGGGGGCGGGAAGCGTATTGAATTGCTTGATGGCCCGCTGGCGGCCTTCTTCGTTGGTCAGAGGAGGTAATACGAGAAACTCGACGGCATCGCGCAGAAAAACGCGGCGATAGAAGAAACCCTGCAAATCCGCCATTCGAACCCGAACGCCTTCGAACCGGAGGATGCCCTGAGCGGGTGCCTTGATCTTGTAGACGATCTCAACCGATTCACCCGCTCGGAGTTCCGTGAACAAACGGCTCTCCCCCTCGAGATGTGCCGTGGCTACGGCAGCGCGATCTTCGAGAACGGCAAAGGGTACGGTAATCTTTCCAGGATTTTCGACTGTTACGCGTACCTCAATGGCGATTCCGGCCCAA
>Ga0206910_1057_pt1 | contig 23577 bp, 14 predicted proteins | sample Alteio_BWOrgHeat_77_FD_152949 | JGI IMG/M metagenome (GOLD analysis project Ga0206910, IMG submission 152949) | Enriched cells from forest soil in Barre Woods Harvard Forest LTER site, Petersham, Massachusetts, United States -... | ecosystem: Environmental > Terrestrial > Soil > Temperate forest >... | reverse complement strand
AGCGACAAGCATGGGTTGGTGTATCGCTTCGAAATCGCGCCGCCGCGCAAAGAAGTGCTGATCAAGGGGCTCGATGATATCGGGACGTCGATGCAGTTCGCTGACAAGATTGACGCGTACGAGAAGGCCCACTCGGCTACGGCGACGATGTATGAGCCCGTCGACGTGAAGTTTTATTCGAACGGGCGGTAGCGACTCGGGCGCTGGCAATTGTTGATACGGAGTGGTGCGGGCAGATCGGACCCGGTGTCTGTGGCGGAAGCGCGGATCGTTGGCACAGACCCTTCGTGGCTCAGGGTAAACAAGAGTGTCTGTGCTACAGGCGCCACCACATTTCGAAATAGATGCGGCCTTCGAAGACTGGCTCTGGGGATTCTGGGGCGGCGGGTGGGCCGAGCAGCTCGGCGAGCAGGATTCCACCGAGCACGAATCCGGCGCCAAGCAGGGCGCGGCCGCTGAGGCGTTCGCCGATTACCAGGTACGACGTGACCACCGCGAAGACCGGCTCTAGGGTAAAAATAATTGCGGCGTGATTTGATGTGGTGTATTGCTGCGCCCAGAGTTGGATGGAAAATGCGGCGGCGGTGGCGAAGATCGCGCAGATCGCGATTCCCGCGAACAGCTCCCAGCGCCACGCGAAGCGCGGCGCCTGCCAGCCCAGTGCCGCAGCTGCCGCGGCTGTCGGCCACGCCAACAGTCCGCACGCGGCCACCTGCAACATGCTGAGCGCGCCGTGGGAATGGCGCTGCGCGTATTCGCCGACGAGGATGATGTGCGTGGCGTAGAGAACGGCGGCGGCAAACGTCAGCATGTCCCCGCGGTTCAAGTGCGCGATGCCTTCGGCTGGCACGGTTAGGAAGTAGAGGCCGATGACGGCGGCCAGCGCGCCCGCGTAAGCCCAACGAGTGAGATGGCGGCGCCAGAAAATCGCGAGCAGCAGGGGAACCAGAACGACGCTAGAGCCGGTGACGAAGCCGGATTTTGCGGGCGTGGTGTATTGCAGGCCGGCGGTTTGGAAAGCGTACCCGCCGAACATGAAAAGGCCTAACGCGGCGCCGGCCAGCAGCTCTTCCCTTTTCAAGTTGCGGAGGGCGCTGGGACGAATCATCGCCATTAGCGCGGCTGCCAGCGTGAAGCGGACGGCGAGGAAGATGAAGACGGAGGCGTGGTCGAGAGAGTTTTTTACCACGACGAAGGTGGCGCCCCAGAGCAGCGAGCAGAAGGCGAGCGCGAGGTCAGCGCGGGCGCGCGAGGGTTGCGAAGCGTTCAAACTTGGAGAAGCAGAGTTCTCGGTTGCGTGCATGTGGTGATTTTTGTGGCGTTAGAGTAGCGGTGGACGCGAATGAATACAATGCGTCTGAGCGACAATTCGTTGCCGACGGGCAAGTGTTGTTGCCGATGACGCCTGAGGGAAATTTATTTTGGCGCGCTGAGACGGGCGATTGCTTTTTGGGCGCGATCGGCATCGCGACCCTTGGGATCTTCGTCGAGGTAGAGCTGATATTCCCTAACGGCTTCGACGGGTTGTTGGGTGGCTTCTAGGGCAAGAGCAGCGACAATGTGGACACCCGCGGAACCCTGATGCGGAACGCCATGAGCTTTACGAGCGTAGGCGATCGCTTGATCGTAGTGATGCGTCAGCAACGCGGCGTTTGCCGCGGACGTGAGCGCCCAAGAGTTCAGGGGATCGGTGGCAAGAGATTTGTCGAGCAGAGTAAGGGCTTCGTCGTACTTTTTCTCGGCGAAGGAGATTCGAGCTAGATTGCGTTCGGCTTCGGCGAAGTTGGCGTTGAGAGTGATGGCTCTTTCGAATGCGGGCCGGGCTTCCGCCAGGTTACCGCCGCCCGCCCATGCGGAGCCGAGGCCGTTATAGGCAACGTCGTAGTCGGGATAAATGGCGATCGCGGAGTCGAAGAATTTTCTGGCGCCGATCCAATCCTTTTGCTCGAGCGCTTTCGAACCCTTCTTAAATTCTGCCTGGGCCTTTTCCGGAACCTTCAGGCGCGCGGCAGGGATCAACCCCGAATTGGAGCCTGTCGAAGTGGTGACCGCAGATCCGGGCTTGCTGCGGACGACGACGTTTTCGATATGGCGAACTTCGGTCAGCTCGATGTCGAAGTTTTCCTGATATTCCTGGACGTCGGGTCCGAAAATGCGGAGCCGATGCGTTCCGGTGAGCGAGTGGCATTGCGCGGTGCCGTTGCCGTCGGTCTTGAGTTCCGCTTCGTTGCTACCCATCCCATTCTGAAGCTGAATGCTAATCCCCTGAGGAGCGCGGTTGGGCATGCGGTCGATGAAGACGTTGATGACAACGTCCACCGGGCGAGGCGACGGTCCAAGTTGTGCGCTCGTGCAGGTTGCGAGCGAACAGGAGACAAGCAAGAGCAGCCAGTTGCGCCGGTCCAGATTAAGAATGGAATAAATCACGAGCCACCGCCTTTCGTGATTTCTGAGTTGGAAGAATAGACCTGATCTGTTTTGATCGTAGCGCAATTTCGGGGAAAATAAGTGACTTGATGCACTGATTAGGTGGAATTGAGATAAATCTGGCGACCGCCGGGAAGCCACGACCATTGGTGCAAGTCATACAAAACAAATATGTGAGTCAAGTTTAGTTCATAAATTGTGTTGACACGATGTTTCCTGTGTGTTACTGCATCCTACATAGGTAGTTAAGACGGACGGATTCCTTCCGGAAACCAGGTAAAGAAGTGCCAATTTAGTTTGGATTTAGATTTTGGCGGAGGGGTGTGTTCATTCCCAAGGAGGTGGGTGATGTCCAGGACCTATTTGCGGTTGTTTTGTGCCTTGACGATGGTTTTGGTGGCTTGTCTGGTGAGTGGGCTGCTTCCAGCGGCGTACGGCCAGGAGACCACTGGGGGTATCCGAGGATATGTAAAAGATACATCGGGGGCGAGTATCGCAAAGGCGGAGGTGGAGTTATCCAGCCCGGCGCTGATCGTTTCGAAGAAAGCCGAAACCGACAACGCGGGCTATTTTTATTTCCAGTTGCTGCCGCCCGGTGAATACGTCGTGACGGTGACGTCGCAGGGATTTCGCGGGTACAAGCAAAGTGGTCTTTCGATGTCGGTGGGAAGCGTGCCGACGCTGGACATCCTGATGGAGGTTGGAGCGGTCACGCAGACGGTGGAAGTAACCGGGCAAGCGCCGATCGTGGATGTGACGACCAGCAAGGTAGCGGTGGCGATCACCGAAGAGGATATAGACAATCTGCCAAAGGGGCGGTCGTATCAGTCGGTAATTGCGCTGGCACCTGGCGCCCGCCAAGAGCCGCTGCAGAGTTCGCGTTCAGACCGGCTGCGTCAGAATGGATTCCAAATTGACGGAGCCAGCGACAGCGAAAACACCTACCTGGTTGAAGGCCTCGATACCTCGAACGTAGAAAATGGCGGCATCAAGCAGAACGTGGTGTTCGAGTTCGTCCAGGAAGTGCAAGTGAAGACGAGCGGCACCGAGGCGGAATACGGGGGCGCGTTGGGTGGCGTGGTCAACGTCATTCAGCGTCGCGGAGGCAACGATTGGCACGGCGGCCTGGTGGTCTACTACCGGAACAACGGACTGGATGCGAACGACCAGTGCGCGACGACGCCACAACCTGTGGTCAGCAACACGGTGCTGCCAAGCGGCCAGCAGTTGGCATGCGGGCAGCGCTACGATCCCAGCACGTCGGCGAACACGAGCCTGGCCAACGGCCCAGTGCACGATCAAGGCGTGAACTACTACCTCCAGAAGCAGGACAAGTACACGACAGTCGAGCCTGGCTACCAGATCGGCGGACCGATCTTCAAGGACAAGCTGTGGTTTTTCTCCAGCTACATCCCCACGATCGATCGAACGACGCGCAAAGTGAACTTCACGGGGGCGACCAATCCGGGACTGCATAGCTTTACGCGAAGCTATACGGCGCAGAACATGCTCAATCGCCTGGACTACCAACCGTTCAGCAAAGTGCATCTGTTTGGCGGCTGGCAGTACGGCTACTCGCGAATCACTGGACAACTGCCCACGCTGCCAGACTCGGCGGCCGGGCAAGCGAATCCGATCGCGACGAACGATCCCACGCAATACCGGCCGGACACAGGGTCGGTGAATCCGAGCAACATCTTCAACTTCGGAGGAGATTGGACACCCAATTCGCGCCTGGTGATTTCGGCGCATTACGGGTACTTCTACTACAACTCGGAAGACCGCGGACTACCGTCTGGCATTCGCTACGTGTATCAGAACGACCTGACGGCAGGAACGACGACATCGCCGGTAACCGGCGCGGTGCTGATCCCGGTGGGATCTCCCAATGCATCGTTCGCGCATCAGACTGGGTTCTCCAACATCGCGAACAATATCACCACGCAGCACGATATTTATTCGCGCAAATCGTTCATAACGGACGTTTCCTACTCCGTGAGCAAATGGGGACAGCACAACTTCAAATTCGGTTACGGCAACAACCGGCTGGCCAATGACGTCTTCCAGGGCACGAACACCGCCCTAGTGAACGTGTTCTATGGCAACCCCTACACGGCGTCGACTCCTGCAGGAACAGCGCAATGCGGTGTGATCGCGGCAAACAACGCCGCCGCGGGAGGCGCAGCGGTGTGCTCAGGCACGGCGGGATACTTCACCGTCCGAGACGGACCAACGACGATCGGCAAAGCGTCCAGCTACAACCACGGCATCTACGGGCAGGATTCCTGGTCCGTAGGGCACGGACTGACGCTGAACCTTGGCGTACGGTTCGACAAGGAGTTCCTGCCGGCGTACAGCCCAGGCAATCCCTCGATCAACTTCGGCTTCACCGACAAGGTGGCGCCGCGAATCGGCGGGGCCTACGATGTGCTCCACAACGGAAAGCTGAAGCTGTTCGCCAGCTACGGGAAGTTCTTCGACATCATGAAGTACTCGCTGCCGCGCGGTTCGTTCGGCGGAGACTACTGGCATGACTGCGTGTACGCGATGGACTTCCTGGATTTCAACACCATCACACCATCGAGCCCCGGCGGGCACGGCTGCGGCCCGACGTTTGATCCGGCCGCGGGAGTGACCGTCGGTACTTTCATCGAGAACATCAACTGGCGCGCGCCGGCGGGTAACCCTGCTGATCCCGGCGTGGATCCGAACATCAAGCCTATGTCGCAGCACGAGTTCCTGGTCGGAACCGACTGGGCGATCACGCCAAAGATGGGCCTCGAGATTCGGTACGCGCGAAAGCGCCTGGATCACACCATCGACGACATGTCGATCGACGATTCGACCTACTACATCGGCAACCCCGGCCCGAACACATACGCGGATCTGTTGCACCGAGCGCTGCCTGCGGCGGGATTCAACGCTCCGATCTGCCCGCAATGCCCGCTGGCACCTGCGGCGGCGCGGCGGTATGACGGCCTAGAATCCCGGCTGACTTATCGCGGCTCAAGGTTGGTCGGACTGGTGACGTACACCTACAGCAGGCTTTATGGGAATTTCTCAGGCCTGACGGACACGGATGTGACGGACGCCAGCGGCGGCCGACACAACGCCAACAACAACCGGACGTTCGACCTGCCAGAAATGCAATTCACGACTACCGGCAAGGTTGCGGACGGCCCGCTGGGCACCGATCGACCGAACGTGCTGAACATGAGCGGCTACTACAATTTGAAGTGGCTGGGCATGGAAACAGCGTTTGGGGTAATCCAGACGGTGGCGCAAGGAACCCCGAAATCCACTTGCGTTCCAGTAGTGGACAGCACCTCGGCATGCCAATTCTTCGGCGACTCCCGAGGAACTTTCGCCAACCTCGTGCAGGATCCGGCAACGGGAATATTCACAGTGGGGAGCGTGGAGAAGAACGCACGCATGCCGATGTACACGCAAACCGACTTCAGCCTGAACCACTCGTTCCACGTAAGCAAGACGCGGGAAGCGATGAGACTGGGGCTGGAGTTCAACGTACAAAACATCCTGAACCAGCATGCGGTCCTGTCGGTAAACCCGAATCCATTCGGCCGGGGCACCGAGTGGCTTAAGTTCTCGGTCCCGAATACGGTTAACCCCGTGGGAACGGACGTGAACAAGTTCCTCACGGGCTACGATACGGCCGCCGAGGCAACCTCTCAGGGAAGCATGGTCGTGAACAGCCGATACGGCTTACCGTTCTTGTTCCAGGGAGCACGGAACATGAGACTGGGAATCCGGTTCGTCTTCTAGAAATAACAACCAAGCACCAGGTCAGAGGGGCCGGTCTTCGGACCGGTCCCTTTTTATTTGGAAGGGTTCGCCGTCGGGCGGCGCACGGTACAATCTTCTGAGTATATGGATCGAGTGTGCTTCCGACTTTTGACGTTGGGCGCTACCCTGCTTTGCGGGGCTCGTGGAGGGGTGTGCGGAGGCGCCAGCGAGGCGGTTGATACATGGGTGGAGGTGCGGAGCGCGCATTTCGTGGTGGCTAGCAATGCCGGGGAAAGCGATGCGCGGAGGATCGCGGCGGAATTCGAACGGGTGCGGGCGATTTTTCATGGGGCTTTTCCGAAGTTTCGAGTCGATCCGGCGCAGCCGATTGTGATTTTGGCGGCTCGGGATGAGGCAACGATGAAGGCGATCGCACCCGACGAGTGGGGTAGCGAGGGGCACATTCGGCCTTCGGGGTTGTTTCACAGCGACGGGGAGAAGGATTACGTGGTGTTGCGGTTGGACGGCGAGGGGACGACGGCACTTCACACGATCTATCACGAATATACGCACGCGCTGTTGTTTTTGAATTTCAGCAAGTTGCCGGTGTGGATGGGCGAGGGCGTGGCGGAATTTTTCGGGAATTCTTCGGTGGGCGAGAAGGATGTGCGAACCGGGACAGCGGACAAGACGCACCTCTATATGCTGGGAAAGACCGAGTGGCTACCGATGAAAACCTTGCTCGGGGTGACGAAGGATTCGAATTACTACAACGAGAAAAATCCGGCTTCGATTTTTTACGCGGAGTCGTGGGCGGTGGCGCATTACTTGCTGGCCGATCCTGAGGCGCGGCGGGAGCAACTCCTGAACAAATATCTGGCGGCCTGGCAGAAATCGGGTGACCAGGTTGCGGCCGGTGAGGAAGCGTTTGGGGATCTGGGACAGTTCGGGGAAAAGATCAAGGCGTATATGAAGAATACCGACTGGCGTGGGGGAATCACGCTGGCATCGCAACAAGACGCGGCCGGGAGTTTTACGGAGCGGAAGCTTTCCGAAGGCGAAGTGCTGGCGCTGCGAGGGGATTTTCTGATGCACCGGGAAGCACTGGACGCTGCGGAACCATTGGTGGAGGAGGCGGTAAAGCTGGATGCAAAATCTCCGGATACGCATGGGGCGCTGGGATATTTCGAATTTCGCAGCGGGAATTATGAGGATGCCGAGGAGGAGTTAGCCAAGGCGGCTTCGCTGGGCTCGCGGGATTTCATGACATTTTATTGCGCGGGAGTGATGAGGTTGCGGAGTTTGACGGCGGATGAGGAGGCAACGAGGCAGGCGGTGGCGGATTTGGAGCGTGCGGCGAAGTTGAATCCGAGATTCGCGGGGACGTTTGAGGCATTGACGCAGGCCTACGCGCGGTCCGCTGATGGGCAAGCGAAGGCTTTGGAGGCGGCGCGCAAGGCGGTGGATTTGGACCCGGAGTCGCGAACGTATCAGTTTGCCCTGGCCTATGTGCTGTTGAACAATGATCATGCGGCAGAGGCTGCGGAAGTTGGGAAGAAGTTAGCGGCAAGCGCGGTGAGCGATGAGGATGCGGCGGCGGCGAAGAAGCTGATGGCGACCATTTCCGAGGAGAAGGAGTGGGAGGACGAGGACAAGGCCGAGGGCGGCGCCGTTGAAACCGCCGCGCCGAAAGAGCGGCCAGCTACCGCTGGGCGGAGATTACCGACGCCGGATTGGATGGCTTTGGATGGGGAGATTACCGGGGTGGAGTGCGGGAGGGCGCCGGAGTTGACGCTCACGTTGTCCATGCCGAAGGGGCCGATGGCATTTCACGCGAGGGATTTTCGGCGGGTGGGAGTGAGCGGGGTTAGTGCCGCGTCGGTGCCGGGCGTCGAGAGTTGTCAGCACTGGACGGGGCGGCACGTGAAACTGTGGTTCCGGTGGGTACAGGGAGAGGACTGGGTGGGGGAGATCACTCGTGCGTACTTTTACTAGGGAACCATCTTGACCGTAGGGTGACCTTGCTTTCATGCTAGATGCATCGTGAACCGCCCCCGGTTGAAGCTACTGTTGCTCTCTGCATTTCTTTGTTTTGCGCCCGCCCGGGCCTCGGGCGGCGCGGATTCCAACCAAAACTGGATCGAGATTCGAAGCGATCACTTCACCGTGGCTACCAACGCGAGTGAAAAGGATGGCCGCCGCATCGTGGAGCAGTTCGAGCAGATGCGGGCAATGTTTCACGCGGCGTTTGCGACATTTCGCGTGGATCCGGCGCAACCGATCTACATTCTGGCGGCGAAGAATGAAGCCACGTTGAAGACGCTGCTGCCCGACGAATGGGCGGTGAAGGGACACATCCACCACGCCGGAATGTATGTGCATGGCGGGGACAAAGATTACGTGCTGCTGGAACTCGATGCTCAAGGAGAAAATCCGTATCGCGTCGTGTATCACGAGTACACGCACGTGTTGTCGCATTTGAATTTCAGCGGGTTGCCGCTGTGGCTGGATGAGGGGCTGGCGGACTTCTTCGGAAATACGACGTTAGGTGAGAAACAGAGCGAGACCGGAACCATCGATGTGGGAACCTTGCAATATCTTCAGCAACATCAGTTCATTCCCATCGAAACGCTGTTGCAGGTGGATCATACGTCACCGTATTACAACGAATCGAACCGCGCGTCGATGTTTTATGCGGAGTCGTGGGCGCTGGTGCACTACCTGATGATGAGTCCGGACGCTCGGCGACAGCAGTTGATGTATAAATTCATCGCGGCATGGGACAAAAACCAGGACCAGGTGGCGGCCGCCCAGGCAACGTTCGGTGACTTGAAGCGGTTCGGGAGCGCCATCGAGGCTTATTCGCGGCAGCAGAGGTTTATGGTAGGCGTCGTGAAGATGCAGGCTTCGGAAGCGAACAAGAACTATGCGGTGAGGCGCTTGTCGGAAGCGGAGGCGCTGGCGCGGCAGGGGGATGCGTTTGCGCACCGCGATCGTCTGGAGGAGGCGAACCCACTTTTGGAACAGGCGGTGAAGCTTGATCCGCAACTTGCGATTGCCCGGCAAGGGCTGGGATTTTATTACTTCCGGAAGGGTGAATTTGAGAAGGCGGATGCGCAGATCAAAGAAGGGATTGCGCGGGGAGACACGAGCTTCGAGGCCGCTTATTTCCACGGAATGCTGCTGGTGGGATACGCACCATTCGCCGTGAATTACGAAGAGGCGGCAGAGAGTTTGCGGAAGGCGACGAAACTCAACCCGCAGTTCGCGCCGGCGTTTGACATGCTGGCGCAGGTCTATTCGCAGATGCCGGGGAGCAAGAAACAGGCCGTCGATGCTGAATACGCGGCGGTGAAGCTGAATCCAGCCGAGCATCGGTACCTGTTTCGATTGATTGACCTGCTGATTGGCGATGATCGCGACGCGGATGCCAAGTACCTGGCGCAAAGATTGGCGGCTACGGCGAATTCCAGCGATGAAAAGGCGCGAGCTGAGGCGGTGTTGTCGCGCGTGGAATCGCATGAGAAATGGATGGCGGAGAAGAAGGCGTCTATGGCGGCGGGCGGCTTGGGAGCCGGGAATGGTTCATTGAGCGGCGCGGATCGAAACGCTGCGGTGGATCCGGGCGCGAGCGGGAAACCCGATCAGAGCAGGAATCGGCCACCTACGACGATGGCGATTGAGGGGACGATTCAGGACGTGGATTGCGGCCACGCGCCGGAGGTTACGATCAAGCTGGATTTTTCCGGAAGCTTAATTGCGCTGCACGCCGCGAATATCGAATTGGCTCAGGTGACGGCGGCGAAGGGGCAGAGTGCTATGAGTGGGGATGCATGCGCGAATTGGAAAGGGCGCAAAGTTAAGGCTTGGTTTCATTTGAATCCGAGGCAGGGGCAGGAGATTTTTGGGGAGATTACCAAGCTCTATTTTTATTGACGATAAAGATGATGGGTGGCGGTGAGGCGCGTGCGCTATTGAGATTGGTAGACGGTGCGGCCGCCTACCACGGTGCGCAGGACTTTAGTGTTGATGTAGTCGGACGGTGGGACTTTTGTGAGGTCGTTCGAAAGGATGATGAAGTCGGCGTATTGGCCCTGCTTGAGTTGGCCTTTTCTTCCCTCTTCGAACTGGGCGTAGGCGCTGCCGATGGTGTAGTCGCGGATGCAATCTTCCAGCGAGATTTTTTCCTGGGATTGCCAGCCGCCGGCAGGGCCACCGTCCGGGAGTTCGCGGGTCACGCAGGCGTAGAGGCCGCGGAATGGGTTGATCGGCTCGACGGGATAGTCGGTACCAAAGGCCAGGTGGGCGCCGGATTTTTGCAGAGTGGCCCAGGCGTAGGCGCCCTTGATGCGGTCGGGGCCGACGCGGGATTCGGCCCAGCGCATGTCGGTGGTCTCGTGTGAAGGCTGCATCGAGGCGATGACGTTCAGCCTGGCGAAGCGAGGGAGGTCTTCGGGAGCGACGACTTGCGCGTGCTCGATGCGATCGCGGCGGTCGCGAGGGCCGTTGGCGTTGGCAACAGCTTCGAAGACGTCGAGGGAGACGCGGTTGGCGCGGTCGCCGATGGCGTGGAAAGCGAGCTGAAAGCCGGCTTTGTCGCGCTCGATGGCCATCTGGCGAAGCTTGTCGGGTTCCATGATGAGGATGCCGGAAGCGTTGGCGTCATCGGAGTACGGAGCGAGCATGGCGGCGGTGCGGGAGCCGAGGGCGCCGTCGGTGACCATTTTCAGGGCGCCAGTTTTGAGCCAGGGATCGGAGATGCCGCCTTCGCTGCGCTCGTTCTGCAGTTGGTTGAGCGGCGCGCTGAAATGCAACCATTCGGTGATGCGTGCGGTGAGCTTGCCTTCGTCTTTCAGATCGCGGTAGACGAGAAAATCATCCCAGTCGGAATTGTCCTGCGCCGAGGTGACGCCGTTTTTCGCCAGGTCGGCGAGGACGAGTTCGATGCCATGGCGGCGCTCGGCGGGAGTCGGGTCGGGGACCCACTGCGCGACCAGCGACATCGCGCTTCCCTCTTTCAGCATGCCGGTGAGTTCGCCGTCGTCACCTTTTTCGAATTCACCGCCTTTGGGGTTCGGCGTGTCCTTGGTGATTTTGGCCAGCTTCAGCGCAAGAGAGTTGGCGACCGCGACGTGGCCGGAAACGTGATAGAGCAACACCGGGTTTTTCGGAGCGATGGCGTCTAGTTGCTGTTTGTTGGGAAACTTCTTGTCGGGCCAGAGCGTGTGATCCCAGCCGACGCCAATGATCCAGTCGCCTTCCCAGTGCAGAGCGACGCCCTCGGTGACGCGTTTTTGTAGTTCTTCGACGCTCGCAGCGCCATTCAGGCGGACGGCGCGCATTTCTGAGCCGGCATCACCCAGATGCGTATGGGCGTCGTTGAAGCCCGGCATGACGAAACGGTTGTTTAGCTGGATTCTTTGAGCGTCCTCGGCGCCACCGCCGCACTCCAGCATGATTTGTTCAATGCCGCCGATGCAGGTGATCTTGCCTTCGCGAACGGCCATCGCCGAGGCCCACGGGTGTTGCGGGTCGTTCGTGTAGATGTGGCCGTGGAGAAGGAAGAGCGTGCGCGGACCGGGTGCGGCATCCTGGCTTTGGGCCTGCGCGCGGACGGCTGCGAAGCCGGCCAAGACGGCGATTGCGAAGAGAGTGAGTGTCGCTAAGGCGCGGCGCAGATGAATTCGGCGATCGGATCTTGAGTCGATTTGTGAATCGGATGCTGGGCCGGGGGAGGCGGTCATCTGGATTTTTCCTCCGTGATTCCCGATACGCCAAGCAGGGCGAGAAATGCCCGCCTCAGGCCCATCTCGCGGCCGGAAGGTTCGTACCATTCCTGGAGGGAGTGCGCCCCGCCGCCGGTGCCGCCTGCGCCTATGGAGATGGCATCGATGCCGTTGGCCAACGGGATGTTGGCGTCCGTGGAGCTGCGCTCAACGCGCGATTGATTGCCGACGTATTGATCGGCGGAGCGGAGCGCGGCCAGCAACGGAGAGTCGGGGGCAAGTTCGCCTCCTGGGCGCGAGCCGAGAAGCTCGACTTTCCATTCCAACTTCCCTTTCGAACGATCGCGGGGGGATTCCATTTCGTCGCGGACGCCGGCGCTAACGCATTCGCGGAGGGCGGATTCGAGCTTGAGGAGTTCGTCTTCATTTTCCGAACGGATGTCGACTTTGAGGCGGGCTTCGTGCGGGACGGAGTTAATTGAGGTGCCGCCTTCGATCTGGCCAAGGTTGAACGTGGTGCGGGGGCTGGCGGGAACGCGCGTGTTGATGAAGCGGACGGAAGCGCGAACGAGGGCGTTGATGGGATTGGGCATGCCGAAGTCGGACCAGCTGTGGCCTCCCGGTCCGGTGATGAGGACTTCGAGGCGGCGGGAGGCGAGGGCTTTGGTGGTGACGTGGTCGGTGCCGGAGCCGTCGAGGACGATGGCGGCTTTCATTTTGGAGCGATAGGTATCGACGATCGCGCGCATGCCGCGCAGATTGCCTTCACCTTCTTCGCCCACGTCGGCGACGAAGAGGATGGTGCGCTGCGGCTTGATTTTCGATTCGTGAATCGCGCGCGCCAGGGCGACTAAGGCCGCCAGGCCTGTGCCGTTGTCGGAGATACCGGGGGCGCTCATGCGCCCGGATTCACGATGGACTTTTACCTCTGTGCCCGCAGGAAATACCGTATCGAGGTGCGCGGCGACTACCACGATTTCTTTTTCATTGGCGCCAGGGAGTTCGCCGATGACGTTGCCAACTTTGTCGATTTCGACGCGGAGGCCAGAGGAGGCGAGAAGGGTCTTGATGGCGGCGGCGCGCTGCTGTTCTTGAAATGGCGGCGCCGGGATCTCGGTGATACGAGATTGCTGATCATTGATCCAGTTGAGGTTGCGGGAAAACCAATCCAAAGCGGCGCGCACGGCGGCATTGTCTGCGAATTGCGGTGGCGGAGTGGGCCTGTAGCTGTGGGCCAGGCTCGCAGAACGAACGGGCATGGTGGCAAGGATAACGCAAAGAAGGAGATGTTTCACGGCGGAGTTCAGAGATGGGATCGATCGCAAATTTCGATGGGAGTCCAGCCGCCGCGAGTTTGCTGGCGACGACGCGATCAATTTGGTGCGGCCTCGGAGGCGAGGGCATGCAGTTCGGAGTCGGTGAGGACGCGGGCGGATTGTTTGGCGGCGTCGAAGATGCGATTGACGACGGCGTCGGTGGCGGAAATTTTGTGGCGCTCCAGCCAGAAGAGCACGTTGGATTTGCCGCTCATCGGGCCGATTTCTATCACTTGGTCGAGGCCGAAGAGGCTGGCGGGGACGCCGCTATAGACGACGTCGGCGAGAGAGGGATCCTTGCTATGGAAAGCTTTGATGATCGCCGCGGCGTGAACGCCGGTGGCGGTGCGGAAGGCATCGCGGCCGATGACGGGGTAGTTTGGCGGGATTGTGGTGTGGGTGGCGGTGGCGACTTTCTCGCAATATTTTTTCAGAGTGGAGAGATCGCGATCGATCAGGCCCATCAGGCGGAGATTGACCAACATTAATTCCATTGGTGTGTTGCCTACGCGCTCGCCCAGTGCGTTGGCTGCGGCGTGAACGCAGTTTGCGCCGGCGGCTACCGCGGCGAGCGAATTGGCAATGGCCAGGCCGCGATCGTTGTGGCCGTGCCAATCGACGCGGATGTTTTCGCCCGACGGCTTGACGATTTCGATGATGGCGAACTGGATCAGGTTGAAGGCACCGGGAGGAGTGGCGTGGCCGACCGTATCGCAGAGGACGATGGCGCTGGCGCCGCTGCGGATCGCGGTGGTGTAGAGGCGCTTTACGGTGTCGGGATCGGTGCGGATCGTATCTTCGGTTACGTACATCGACGGGAGATTGTTGGCGACGGCAAACTTCACGGCTTTTTCCGTGATGCGTTCGAGATGATCGACGGTCCAGTCTTCGACCAGGCGGCGGATCGGGCTGGAGCCGAGGAATGTAGCAGCTTCGATCGGGATACCTACGCGTTGGGAAATTTCGACGATGGGCTTGATGTCGGCTTCGACTGTGCGGGCGGCACAGTTGGGCTTGATCTTCATGCGATTGCCGGCGATTTCTCTCGCCAGTGCTTCGACATGCTCCGCGGCTCGCGGGCCTGCGCCAGGCAGGCCGATGTTGACCTGCTCGATGCCTAGCGATTCCATCAGGTGGAGGATTTCGATTTTTTCCTCGATGGAGGGATCGTAGACGGAGGGATTTTGCAGGCCGTCTCGGAGCGTTTCGTCGTTGAGGACTACGCGCGTGCCGGGAGCAATCGCAGGAGTGGATGCGAGGTTCCAGTCGTGGATGTATTCGGAGTTGGTCGGCGCGGTCATTTCAATCGATGGTCACGGAACATTGTTTTGAGCGCGCCCGTAGCGTGGCGGATGCGATTGCCGATCCCGCCGCCGAATTCGAATTGCAGGAAAGCGTCGGCGGCGCGCTCTACGTCTGCACCATAACGATACCACCAGGGTTTCTCGCGGCGGGGTAGGCGATCTACGTCGATGTACTTGGCTTGCACCATTTCCAGCAGGCCATGTTCGCCATGGGTGCGGCCCCAGCCGCTGAGTTTGCTGCCGCCGTGCGGAGCTTCTGCGATGGCGAAATAGCTGATCATGTCGTTGACCATGACGGCGCCGGCCTTCAACTCGGCTGCGGTGTCTGCACCGTACATTGCGTCGCGGGTCCAGATGCTGGCGGATAGTGCGAATGGGGAGTCGTTCGCGCGCGCGACCGCTTCCTTCCAATCTCTTACGACTTGAATGGCGAGGATCGGGCCAAAAGTTTCTTCCTGAAACAGTTTCATCGTGGAGTCGACGCCCGAAATCACGGTCGGCTCGAAGAAGCTTGCGCCGAGATCGGGCCGAGCGTTGCCGCCGCAACGGATTTGCGCGCCGCGCTGGATGGCGTCGTCGAGCAATTCACGCATGCGTTCGACGTGCTGCGGTCGAATCATCGGACCGACATCGCTATTCGGATCGGAGCCCGGCCCGACACACAGCTTTTTCGTTTTGTCGACGCACAGGCGGATGAATCGATCAGCGACGGGTTCGACGACGAAAATGCGCTCGACCGACAGGCACACCTGGCCGCAGTTCGTATAGCTGCCCCAGACCGCGCCGCTCGAGGCCGCGTTGAGATCGGCATCGTCCAGCACCAGCATGGCGTCTTTGCCACCCAGTTCGAGCACCGTAGGAATGAGTTGGCGCGCGCAGGCTTCGGCCACACGGCGGCCGGTTGCTACGCTTCCTGTGAAGATGAGTTTGTCCGGCCCGGCATCGATTAGTGCTTGGCCAACTTCGCCGCCGCCCTGAATGATCGTCACCAGATCTTCCGGGAAGCCGGCATCTATAAACAATTGTTGGATCAGCGCGCCGCACTGCGGAGTGAATTCACTCGTCTTGCAGACCACCGCGTTTCCCGCGACTACCGCCGGAATAATCTGGCTCATGGGAATGGCGAAGGGATAGTTCCACGAACTGATGATTCCGATAACGCCCAGCGGTTGGTAAATCAGTATGCCGCGTTTCGCTTTGGCAGGGGTGCTATGGTGAGGCACGGGATGTGGCTCCGTGCGAAGTACGCCCCCGGCGGGTTTCGCAAAATAAGTGGCGGTGTCCAGCGCAACGAAGATGTCAGCAAACAGCGCCTCAACACGCGGCTTGCCGGATTCGTGGACGATCGCGTCTGCGATGGCAGATCGCGTGTCCAGAATGAGTTGGCGCAGAACGTCGAGCCGCGCGCGGCGATCCCTGACCCTCCACTCGGACCAGAAGCTCTGTGCCGCCCGAGCACGCGAGAAAAGTTCGGGCAAGTCCCCTGCCGAAGTCTTCGTGACGTGCCCGACGATTTGTCCGGTCGCAGGATCGATCGAAGGAAGCGCGTCGAAAGGAACGGCGGTCGCGGCCATAGCGGGATTCTAACTGAAAAGCAGGCCTTGCAGCAGGAGTGCCCGAGCTCGACGCCCCGGCCTCCCCGCACTTTAGTTGTTTGGCTTGTCGTCAGGCTCGAGTGAAATCGCCAGCGTTGCCGTGTTTACGGCGGCAGGGTCGTCGCGCAGCTTGATGAAGAGCCCGGACTCGCCCGGATGCGGGACGTCGAGCTTGGAATCGATGAAGCCTATCGGGACTGGAGCGGTGTGCGTGAATTGTGGATCGGAAGCGACCGAATCGATCAGAAATAGATTTGTTCCGGTAAGTTCACAGGGTTTGTCGGCGCTTTCCGGGCAGCGGAGTTCTTTCAGTGATGGCACACGGACGATTGTGGCGAGCGGTTGCCAGTCGCCCTTGGTGCCGTCGGCAGCGATGGGGCGGAAGCGCATGGGGCCAAACGCGGATGGACCGAACGCTTTGCGCGGATCGAGTACAGCCACGACCGTTTCGGAGTCACGCAACACCAATGAGCCGTCCGAAAGACTCAGCGTAGTGCTGAAGCCTTCGTCGGCACTGGCGACTTCCACCTTTTCCGAACGAGTGAGCTTTGCCGGTACTTCGGTCTTGAGCAGGAAAGATATTTCGCCGTCGAGCGGCAACACGTCCTGGCCCGCGAGATTGATTCCAGTCGGCGTCGAGCCGGGTTGAATGCTTTTGTTGATTAGCGCCATTTTTGGACGCGGAGTGCCGACCGTGGTGGGTAGATCCAACACTCGGCCATCCTTCAAAGATACGTGAGCGACCAAGCGCTGATCGGGCTGCAAAGTCGTGGGGCTTTCGCTGGGTGCAGCAAGATTCAATTCATCTTTTTCGTTGGCGCGGGTGAGCTTTGCCGGCACGAAGTGGACGCCGTTCAATTCGAAGCGATCGACTTCGTCCAAGCGCGTCCCTCGCAGGACGCCTTGCTGGTCTCCGGCGTTAATCTGGAACGCGTCGAGGCGTGCAGCTTCGGCGTAGGCACGCAGCGGGACTTCGTCGCCTTGCGCCAGACCGAATTGTCTGAGTTTCATTTTCAACGGGCCGGCGGATTGATCCTTCAGCGCAACTTTAATTTCCAATTCGTCCGGCTTGCTCACCTTGAAAGTCGATTTGATTTCCCTGCCCTGTCCGTCCTGAATCGACACACCGTCTACACATACCGCGGCGTCGGATTGCAGATGCAGGGAATCTTCGCGGCCAACAACCAAGGCACCTTGCTCGGCTATAGGTACCAGCCAGTGTGCTGAGTGCGACGTCTTCAAGCGAAAGTTCGGGCCTTCGTACAGCTCGAAGCCCCATTTGCCGCGGAGAGTGGCGGTCACTTCCGGCTCGAACCTGGTCGATTCGATGCTATGGGTGTCGATGACAAAGCCGCCGCTGGATGCATCGGCGCGAGCGGGCAGATTCATTGGGTCGGCCTTACCGCTCTTCACCTGCAGCACGAAATCGTGGGCGATGTCGGAAGAAAATACGAGAGGCGCGCCTTCCACCGGGAGCACCAGCGAAGATTTCTGGAGGCAGAAAATCTGGTCGGCGTTCACGGCGCGCAGAGGCGGCATCTGAGCGGCCTCCACCGCGGGCAGGCCTACGACGATCACCGACATGGGCTTTCGGAAAGATGGCGGATTGTTCAGCTTTAAATTCATCTGATCTAGTTTTGGCAGCGCCAGCGCTGGGATATAGACGTAGGAAGCAGTGTGCATGTTGCCCAAAACACGAGCGAGATCGACGACGGCACCGACGTACGCGCTGTAAAAACCGCCGCCGGCGAGAGAAGTGGCGCTCATTGCGCCGACAAGATCGGCATTGGGCCCGGAAGCTAACGCCTGCACCATCGACTGGCTGTGGCCATCATCAAGGACCAGAGAATCGGTGTTGCGCGTCAAACACGAAGCTTGTTCTTCGACCGGTTTGTCGAAGCATTGCTGTTCCAGCCGAATGCCCAGCGTACGCGCCATCAAAATCGAATGCTCTTTCAGCGCTTTCGGATCGGCGTCGGAGATAGCTTTCACATCGGCGAGATATTTTTCCAGGCGCGAACGATCGAGGCTGGCTTGATTCAAGTCTTGCGACGCGCGAACGAAGACGCCGGGGCGGCCGCGAACCGCAGCGCGCAGCGTGCTGAAGTCTCCACCGGTCTCGGGCGCGAGGAAAAGCAAGGTTTGCTGAGCATCTTCCGGCACCGTGACGACGATTCCCTCCTCGCGGACCTGCTTGGTCCAGGTTTCCGCGCGGGTGAACCAGGTTTCCGGCGGTGGATTCGTCGATCCCCGCAAAAAAGCAACGATCAACAAATACCGCGCAGACTGATCCGGTGGAAAATCCGGATGCAGCCACAAACGATCGCCAGGCTGCAAATTCGCCAGGTTGGCGATCGGCAACTGCTTGCCGTTGCGCGAAACATGCATCTCGATGCGCGGCCCCAGCAGGTCGAAGGCATTGCTTTCCGCGCGAACCGGCCCCGACGCACCCAGCGATAGCACCGAAATGAGCACCGCGACGAACCAGCGCAGCAACTTGCCAGTGTTTGCGATAGAGATAGATCGACTAAGGACCCAAATTGCCATTGCCGCGTTACTCCAAGAGTTAGTGTGACGTTCGCGATCGAAGACAGCATTACTTCAAGTGAGGTCTGGGCTCACCGCTGCCGGGCCAGGCTGAATATCCATTATCTGAACACACCCGGCCTGATACTAGTGTTTTCGATGCGGCGTGTCGCCGACGTGTCGCCAGCGTCACCGTCGATTTTCCAGGACAGCACACGATGAGATCGAGGGTTACCAAATTCGCCTGACGTCGAAATCATCGAATCGATGATCGGTACTCACGACGGGAATCCCTTCCACGCGAGCCTGCGCGATCAGCATGCGATCGAAGGCATCCATGTGACTGCTCTCGAGCAGGCCGGCAGCGATCGCGTGATCCATGGAAATCGGCAACTCGCCGAAGTGGTTGTCCTCTAGCACGCCGGCGAAACGTTCGACAAATGCCGGAGTCACATCCAGTTTCCCGGCTTTGTGTTTAATGGCTATTTCCCAAGCGGAAGCAGCGGACACCAGCACCACGCTCGCGATGTCTTCGATTACCGACCGGGCGCGGGTCGAAATGTGGGCAGCGCCCTCAAGCCACCACAGAATTACGTGGGTATCCAGAAGAACTGCATTCACTCAATGCCCCAATCCGCCAACTCGTCCTTCGTTATGGGATCGAAAAAGGTCGAATGAATGTGGATCTTGCCTTTCCATCCTCCGGACACGCGTTTGTTGGGTTTCGAGGCCACCAGCGTGAGTTCAACAATTGCCTTCTTTCCACGGGCAATCACCACGCGCTCGCCTCTTTCGGCCTTGCGGAGCAGTTTGGACAGGTTCGTCTTCGCTTGATGCACAGTGTACATGGTTAGCTAAGTATATTAGCTAACTTCAATCAGCGCAAGAATTGTTCCCGCGAACAGCCGCGCTCTAAATCACACTCGATAGGATTCGTCGTGATCTACGCTGACCATGCACAAACCTTGAGATGGGACAGTCGGGCCCGACTTCGATCGGTCTTTCAATGCAAACAATCGATCGACATCGTCGGGCGTCAACTTGCCGCGGCCGACATCCAGCAACGTGCCAACAATCTTGCGGACCATGTAGCGCAGAAACGATCGGCCATGCACGGAAAACACCAACTCTTCGTTGTCCGGCGAGCGCACCAATTCCGTGGAATAAATCTCCCGCTCGGTCAAGCGCTCCTTGTCGTCTTCCTCCGAGCCGGTGGAAGCCGCGAACGAGGCGAAATCATGGACGCCTACAAAGCGCGCCGCCGCAACGCGCATCGCATCCTCGTCGAGGGGAAACGGATAGTGCAGGACGTAGCGCGACAGCATCGGCGGCACCACTTTGCCGCGATACAGCCGATACCGATAAGTCTTCCCGCGTGCTGACCATCGAGCATTGAAGTCCGGACCAACTTCCTCCGCATTCATGATCCGGATCGAAACCGGCAGCAGTGCGTTCAGGGCTCGTTGAAACTCGCCAGCCGACAGTCCGGACTGGGTCTTGAAGCTGCCGACTTGTCCAATGGCATGCACACCTGCGTCGGTCCGCCCGGTCGCATGCAGCACAATGCCCTCCTGCGTAATCTGCCGCAGGATTTTCACGATTTCGCCCTGAATCGTGGGCTTGCTAGTTTGAATTTGCCAGCCGTGGAAATCGGTGCCGTCGTAGGCAATGATGAGTTTGAAATAACGCATGCCGGGGAAATTCTACAGGTGGATCACGCGGAGCGCACGAAGCGGCTGCCGGGCTTGAGCGCGGCCCCGCCTTCGCGGCACAATGGGCAGTCCTCGGGCTCGTAGCTCGCGATGGGCAGGTCGAGCAGTGCCTGGGCCTCGACGGGAAATTCCACTTTGCCCGCGCTGCGGTCGATCAGCGCGCCAGCCGCGACTACCCGGCCGCCGGCTTCTTCGACGACCTGTATCGCTTCAAGGGTGGAGCCACCGGTGGTCCAGACGTCTTCAATCACCAGAATGTGCTGATCGGGACGAAGAGAAAATCCCCGGCGCAGGCACATCACACCGCCGGCATCGCGCTCGGCAAACATTGCGGGAACTCCGCCGCCCACGGTGCCCTTGACTTCTGGCAGGGCGCGCGCAACTTCCTGCCCGATGATGACGCCGCCCATAGCCGGCGAGACCACCGCGTCGATGACCGCATCCGAAAACAGCGCGGCCAGCGCGTGGCCCAACTTCTCCGCGTAGCGCGGATATTGCAGAACCTGCGCGCACTGTACGTACGTGCCGCTGTGCAGCCCGCTGGACAGCTCGAAGTGTCCGTGGCGAACGGCGCCGGCGCCCTCAAAAATGCGCAGTAGTTCTTCCCGTGAAAGCACGCTTTGCTGACCCATTTCGGGGCGCCCGCTAACCTAAAAGCGCCCGTAAACGTCGAATCGTCAGCAGCCTAGCCGCCACCGCTTGCGTTGTCAAGGAAACGTGCCCCTGATAGACTGCGTGTTTCGCAGTGTCGGCCTTCATTTCGCTAGCCACGCCCTCCGTATGGCTCCTTTTGGCGACTTGAATGAAACAAACTGCCTCTGGTGAACGTTGTACAGAAGTCAGGGATAAATGAAGCGCAACCGGTGTCGATAGACTCGGCGTCGATAAAACTCAAGGAGTGAAGAACACCATGAAATTGTCATGGCTGAGCGCACAGCAGTCCAGGCCAGGTGTGAGCGGTCGAGCCTCGCAAGGTTTTGGCGAGGTATTGCGGCCTGCGCCGGGCGCACGCGCGCTGCTGGCGGCCTTGCTGGCGGGATTGATGATTGCGGGACCAAGCACGCCGGCCTTCGCGCAGAATCCGGGCGCGCCGCCACCGCCAGGACAACAGCAACAACGTCCCGAACTCCCCACGCCGCAATCACCGGAACAAAACCGGCCGGGGCAGGATCCTAACGCCGCGACCCAAGCGCCCAAGCCTGCCTATGGTCCAGGTCCAACGAATCCACCGATCCCGGTTTCCCTCGGCGTTTCTCAGCAACATTACGACAAAGCGCCCAAACCCTTCCCGAATCTGTTCGCCCCCTATCGCCCCATCGACATTGCGCAGCTCACGCTGACCAATAGCCCGCGCGTCGATCAACTTGCGCACGACGGCAAGCTGCAGATCACTTTGCAAGACGCGGTCGAATTGGCGCTCGAAAACAGCATGGATATCGTGGTCCAGCGCTACAATCCGTGGTTCGGAGACACCGATCTTCTGCAGACCGAAGGCGGAGGCTTGCCCTTCGGAGTTAGCGGCGCGGAGATTCGGCAATCCACCGCCAGCGTTCCGTTCTTGAACTACGATCCGACGATCACTCAAGGCATCTTCTTCGACAATCGCCGAACTGCGGTCAATAACCCGTTGGTGTCCGGTACGGGTCAATCCATAGGTCAAGCAGCTGGCTTGGGCTCTCATACCGCTACGTACAACACGGGTTACGCACAATCGTTTTCGACCGGGACGACGTTCAACGTGGCCTGGGACAACCAGCGTACCTCCTCGAATTCCGCGTTCAACTTTTTTGATCCGGCCGTGCAGTCTTCGCTGAGCATATCGGTCTCGCAACAGCTGCTGAACGGGTTTGGACGATTCGTCAATCGCCGGAACATCATGATTGCCAAGAACAACCGCAAGCTTGCGGACTTGGCCTTCGCGCAACAGGCCATCACGACGGTCACAAATACCGTAACCGCATACTGGGAACTCGTGTATGCAATCGAGGCTGTGAGGGTGCAGGAGCAGGCAGTCACCGTTTCGACCAAGCTCTATGGCGACAATAGAAAACAGCTCGAAATCGGCACGATGGCGCCCCTCGATGTCACCCGCTCCGAGGCACAACTCGCGACCGATCGTCAAAATTTGATCCTCGCGCAAACGACGAAACTCATCGACGAGCAAACGCTGAGGAATGCGATCAGCAAGGATCCATTGGCGGCGAATTTGGTCAACGTGGAGATCATCCCGCTCGATAAGCCCATACCGCCCGAAGCCATCGAGGCCCCGACATTTGAAGAAGCGCTCAAAGAGGCTTTCTCAAAGCGACCAGATCTGCAGGAGCAAGCGATCAACGTAACCAACGCCGGCATCGATGTCAAAGCTACGGCGAATGCGCTGCGGCCCGTCGCGACGCTCACTCTCCAATACACCAGCACGGGCCTTGCTGGAAATTCGTTCCTTCCGGGTGCCACCACTACGGCCGCCGGCACAAATATCGTCGGAGCAAATGGCCAGCCCGTTACCGTGCTCGATTCAACGGGTACTCCAGTCGAGATCTTTGTGCCATCGGTGTCTACGGCTACCGCGGGCGTCAACCAGCAGGGTTTTCCAGATGCGCAGAGCCAGATCTTCCACAACACGTTCCCGTCTTACACGGCCGGCATCAACGTCCAACTGCCGCTCCGCAACCGGCAAGCGCAAGCGACCAACCAGCGCGCGATCCTACAGGAACGCCAGATCGAAGCGCAGATGCAGCAGCTGAAAAACGCCGCGCTGCTGGACGTTCGAACTGCATACATCGCGTTGATACAAGACCGGGCGCAAGTGCAAGCGGCCAGCAAAGCGCGAGAACTGCAGCAGCAGACGTTTGACGCCGAACAGAAGCGCTACCAGCTTGGCGCATCGACCGTGTACAACGTCATCTTGACGCAGCGCGACCTGATCAGCGCGCAGGGCGCGGAATTGCGGGCTCTGGCGAATCTCGTCGAAGCCAAAGCGAACTACGAGCGCGCCGTTGGCCGCACCCTGGAAGTGAATCGCGTGACGATCGCCGATGCCAAACATGGGCAAGTGGATCGCGACACGCTGATCCCCGGTACGATGAACGGCCAGGTTGTCGGCGTCGACAAAATTTTCGACACCAAGGCCCTCTCATCCATCCCAACCGCCACACCCGGTTCGGCCTCTGGCCAAAAGTAGCCAGTATCACCTCTCGTAGGGGCGCATCATCGCTGCCCTTTTTAGA
>Ga0206910_1056_pt1 | contig 23602 bp, 20 predicted proteins | sample Alteio_BWOrgHeat_77_FD_152949 | JGI IMG/M metagenome (GOLD analysis project Ga0206910, IMG submission 152949) | Enriched cells from forest soil in Barre Woods Harvard Forest LTER site, Petersham, Massachusetts, United States -... | ecosystem: Environmental > Terrestrial > Soil > Temperate forest >... | reverse complement strand
AAATGATATCAAAGACAACATTATTAATAAATACGGCGAAAAAGCATGGTATAAATACAATGATCAAAATTCACTGCCAGATTCATCACTTTTATCTGTACGTGCTCAACTACTAATAAATGCTATAAATAGAGTAAAATCATTAGATGACATACTGGGTGAAGTTAAAAATTCAGGAGAATCTTTGGAGAAGGAAAACGCTAAATATCAAGCGTCAAACGCTGCCAGTAAAACGAGCACAGAGAAAGAGAATAAAAGTAATTCAGTATATAAACAACATGGGCTATATACTCATCCACAGGGCAAATTAAACGAAGAGAATACTGTAGTTGATTCCAATATAAACAAGGGCCCAGGCAAACGCGGGGAGTGAGTCGCTGACATGATGAAATATGGGCACGGTTAGTGTGCCAAGCAGGAACTTGGTGTTGTTTCAACACCAAGGGGTTCTGGGTGAGTAGAATGGCCAGATCACTCTAGCCAAGGCGCAACCTCCTCAGAACCGGACTTGCAGAATTACCGCATCCGGCTCCCAATAAATCAGTGTCCCCACACATATCAGCGTGCTTTGTACATCGATATTGTTTTTCACATGGCTGGGAAATCAACTGCAGTTTCTCGGTTTAACGCGCCAGAATCTCCCCTACTTTCACATCAAACGGCAGACGATATAAGCCGCGTTCTAATCCGTAATTCAGTCGATTAATAATGGAGGTAGAATAATCCAAGGATAAATAATCATCTTTTGAGCGATAATAAGCACCGATAAAAGCAATGCCTTCAACATTCCTGTACATTCTTGCAATAGCCTCATCGATGGATTTGCCTGCACCAGTGATAATAGCTAAATTCCAATCTGAACCTACAGTTACTAATTTTCCACGCTGATTTTTCCGCACATCCCACAACCATAAATCTTTTTCAATTTCTGCACGATAATCAATGGTAATATTCGCAGCGACATGTTCATTATCATCACGATTCAAATTAAACAATCGTACAGATGTGCCAACTGTACCTTTTGTAAAAGGTGATTGCTTACGTACAATTTTTTCAAAAAAATGAGTCACTGGGCCCGCCTGAGCTAATTCAGTAAATAAAGAATTATATCCAGGCCGGTTAGAGCAAAACTCTCCAAAATACATTTTTCCATCGCGTTTATTAATTAAAATAGAAGCATCCCATATAAACAAGCCTTTGTGCTGGCGCGCCATTTCATCAATAATGGGCGGAAAACATATCTTATTTATTTTATCTTCCATGTCCGTTGGAAAAACCAAATCTTCCGCACATCCTGTTTGAATAGAAATATTACCGCTGCCAAACGATTTATTTTCAAAATTGATTGTTGTAGCGAGAGGAACACCATCGTAATACATTTTCTCGGGTGTTAATTCAATAATACAGGGAATACTTAATTCTAAAATAAATCCCATACGCTCATAATCTTGGGGAAAGTTATTAAGCATTTCTATTATTTGCCCTTTCGCTAAACCCACATCATTCATAGAAGGAACATAAGTTTTCGCATGATCATGTTTTCCCTTGAGGACCCATATTTCATTTGCTTCTTTCAGAAAATTGATACCATCTATTGCTTTGGTAAATTCTTTAACTTCAGGAATATATAATTTTTGATAATTTTTTCTGACAAATTCTTTTGCGTGATCACGATCAATTTCAAATAAATAATCTTCTTTCGTGGGAAAATTTCCTTCGACATTTAAATCTCTTATTTTATCTGCCCATCGATATAAATTATTTTCTTCAAAAAATACAAAATATTCCTGAGGATTTTTTGCTGATCTGAGTGTTTCGATCACACGCTCGGCTGGTTGCATTTTCAGCATGTTTTTATACAATTTCATCCGTCTTTCGCGATTAAACTCACTTTCTATTGCTTTTTTTGCTTCTTCCTCCATCACATATTCTTTAATATTTTCTATCTGGCCAACAATAACCTCATTTCCTTCTTGTTGTAATTTGTAGGCGACAGGTAAACTCAGTCCGCTATAAGTAATGAATATAAACTTCATTAATCCTCTCCCTTACTCCTGTGGATAAGGCCTTAGAATGCTATTCATTCTTTTATTATATACTCTATAAGGATATAAGGATTGTATAAAAATAAGGTAAAATTATACCTATGAATGGATTGAATCGGCTTAAGTGGTTGGGCTTCGTAAGCTCAGCCCAAACTATGGATTAAAATGAAAAATGTGTAGGTTGAGCTGAGCTAGTGAAGCCCAACCGCTTGGCACTAACCTTAAGCTGACTCAGATTGGCCGTTGTCTATCACATAAGGTTGCGGCGACACAGTCAATTCTTTGTTAACAACATTCGCCACACAGGAATCAGACCACACATTAAGTGACGTTTCTACCATATCGATTAAATTATAAAATGGTAAAATGAAGCCTAGAAGCTCGACAGGCATATTCATACTGGTTAACAAACTTGCGCTCAGAAAAAAACAACCCATAGGAACACCTGCATTACCAATCGCAGCAATTGTCGCAATGAATACCCATGCAAACATTGTACCTATGGAGATATCAACGCCGTTACTTTGCATGATAAAAATGACAGTAGTAAATATGAATGCTGCACAGCCATTCATATTAATCGTTGTGCACAGCGGCAAAACAAAACGTGTGACGCTTTGATTTAAACCCAATCGCTTTTCTGCCGTTTCCATGGTAAGCGGCAATGTGCCAGATGATGATTTGGAAAAAAAGGCAACTGACAATGCTGGCATCATTTGTTTCATGGAATAAAAAGGTTTAATTCCTTTCAGTTTCAGCCACGCTGGCAATACAACAAAACCCTGGATTAAATTGGCAAGGAATATGACGGCAAAATATTGTCCTAAACTTTCAATTTTAAAACCATTCAAATACTGAACGATTGAAACACTCACAAAACCAAATATTGCTATAGGTAAAATGGTTACTACCCATTTAGTCAAGACAAACAAAATACTTTGTATGCCTTTAAAAAATTGCATTACCGTTTTTTGCGAATCCTTATCCGGAATTAAACGAATGGCAAATCCAATTGCTATACCAATAAATAAAATGCTAATGACTTGATTTTCGATAAACGGCGAGAAGAAATTCACCGGTATCATGGTTGCAATATGTTCAAGATAGGCAGTTTTCTGTGAAGCCGCAGATGTCATTGCATTGTTAGGTATTGATGTTTGCGGATGTATTAATATATATAATAGCATACTGGTCAAGGCAGCGATGGTAGTAGTTGTAATGGTATAAAATAATGTTTTCTTGCCTGCAGTTGAGATTTCTGACCGGCTAAATGAAGAAAGCGTGGTGATAAGTGAAACCGCAATAATGGGAGCACCCAAACATTTAAATAAATGGATAAAAGCATTGGAAATAAATTCTGCGATATGATGCAGGCTTTCATTGCCATACAGACCATTTAACAGACCCAGGATAACTGCAGCAAGATATAAATTAATTGGCTTAAGGATTATTGTCTTCATTTTTTTCTTCATTTTTATTTTGTAATTCATTGTATTAACTATAATTATTTTATAAAAAATCTTTATAAGAATATTGTTTTATCATATCTTTTGAATAATTACAATTATATGAATATGATAAATGATCAGCGGTTCCCGCTAACCTTACGCGATGGTAGTGTTTCCAAAGTGAGGGAAAGCGTAGCGCGCGATTCTCTCCTCTCAATGCAAGAAAAAGCTTTGCTTTTGCTTGCACCAAAGGGGGAGAACCGCGATTCTCCCCCTTTGGAAACCCCCATCGTGCAAAGTTAACGGGAACCGCTGTTTATTAAACATCTTTCTTATCCAGAATAGCTCGGGAATTGAAACTGACAAGCGGAGATACTTTCCATTTTAAAACTCCCCAAATGGGAAGTTCACGTAATATTTGATCCACTTCTTCATTGGAAGAGGCATCCATTATAAACGTCAATGTACGCTCTCCCGCTGGAAGTCCACCTGCAATAATTTTTTTATCCGCTTCAAGTTTTGTTAATTTTTCAAAGGAAGGTAGCACAATATTATTTAATAAATGTGATGCTTCTTCTGCTGAGGAAAATCCTGGGCCTTCTGAACCAATGACAAGAAATTTCATGATTTCAACCCCTGTGCATTAAAGTTTAAGAAATGTCACTTTAACAATAACACATTAGGGGTTCCCTTTGGAAACCCCTATCGCACAAGGTCAGCGGGAACCCGCTGGTGGTGGTTTTTTATAATGGTTACAAAGAATTTATTTTTCTTCGCTTTCCTTATCATCAGCTCCACTGATATGATCTTTAAACAAATCACCAAGCGTTGTTTTCAAACCAGTATCAGATGATTTTTTCTTCTTGCCTGTTGATGCAGCAGCTGTTGTACCAGCAGCAGCCTTAGTTGCTTTGGTTGCTTTCTTAACAGCAGGTGCTGCTTTGCCATCTTTAGCTTTCATGGAAAGTGTAATCGCATGGATTTTTCTATCCGTTCCCATGATTTTAGCTTCAACATCATCACCAACATTAAACTTCTTACGTACATCATCGATTTTTTCACTCGAAATTTCAGCTGCACGCAATATACCGCGAATGTTTTCAGCAAGTTCGACAACAGCGTGTTTCTGATCAACTTCAACCACTTTACCAGTTACTACTGTGCCTTTTTCATTCTCGATTAAGTAATTTGCAAGTGGATCTTCAGCTAATTGCTTCAAACCTAATGCAATACGTTCTCGTTCAACGTCGATCGCTAAAATAACAGCTTCCAATTCATCGCTCTTCTGATGCTTACGTAATGTTTCTTGTGCTTCAGCTTCGCTCCAAGCTATGTCAGACAGATAAATTAATCCATCTATACCGCCATCCAATTCAAGGAAGATACCAAAATCAGTGATTGACTTGATCTTACCTTTAACGTGTTCGCCTTTCTCATGATTTTCTGCAAACGCAGCCCATGGATTAGCTGCACACTGTTTGATGCCTAAAGAAATACGACGACGTTCAGCATCTACATCCAACACCATGACTTCTACTTCCTGGCCGAGATGTATGACTTTATTTGGATTAACGTTTTTGTTTGTCCAATCCATTTCTGAAACGTGTACCAGGCCTTCTATGCCTTCTTCAATTTCAACAAAGCAACCGTAGTCTGTAATATTGGTCACGCGACCACTGATCTTGGATCCAACTGGATAACGTTGGCTGATATCTTGCCATGGATCGCCGCCTAATTGTTTTAAGCCTAATGATACACGGACATTATCACGATCTATCTTCAATACTTTGACTTTGATTTCATCACCAATATTTAAAATTTCGCTTGGATGCTTAATACGTTTCCAAGACATGTCAGTAATATGAAGCAGACCATCTACACCACCTAAATCAATGAATGCGCCGTAATCGGTAAGGTTTTTGACTATGCCTGTGACTTCATCACCTTCATTAATATTTTCAAGTACAGCAGCGCGTTCAACATTGCTTTCTGCTTCGAGAACTGCGCGACGAGATACAACAATATTATTACGTTTAGGATCAACTTTAATAACTTTAAATTCGAATTCTTTACCTTCAAAGCTTTCTGGATCTCGGATTGGTTTGACATCAACTAATGAACCGGGCAAGAATGCTCTAACTTTATTGATTTCAACAGTGAATCCGCCTTTAACACGACCGACAATAACACCGCGAATAGTTTCTTTGGATTCATAAGCACTTTCCAGGTGTGACCAGGATTCAAGGCGTTTGGCACGCTCACGAGAAAGTCGGGTGCTGCCGAAGCCATCTTCAAGAACTTCAAGTGCAACTTTAACTGCATCGCCAACTTTAATTTCCAATTTACCAGTTTCATCATAAAACTGATCAATAGAGATATATGATTCTGATTTTAATCCTGCATCGACTACAACATACTTATCTTCAATACGCTCAACGCTAGCGGAAATGATTGCACCAGGCAACATCGGGGTATCGGTTAGACTTTTTTCGAATAATTGTGCAAAAGACTCGCCCATATTTTTGTTCACTTGAACCTCAAACTATACAACGGTTAATGTTTACGGGCTGTTTACAATTCTACTATCTTGGCTCAAAAACCTTGTTTTAGTGTGTTTCGCTGCTCATTTACTTTAATGTAAACTGTGCTGCGATGCTCGAAAATCAAGGTTTTTGATTTCAAGCTAGCGAATTGTAAACAAGCCCTCAATCTTACTCTGCCACCTCGACCTCAGCGAATTCAATCGGCATCAGGAATGAGATAGCAGGAAAGGCCTTTTTTCGTTTAATCTCAGATACGATACGCTCAACCACTTGATCAATACTTAAGCGATCAGTGTCAATACGCACAGCATCTTCAGCTGGTTTGAGTGGTGCAACAGTACGTTCTTGATCCCGTCTGTCACGCTCGCGCAGCTCTTTTATAAGGTCGCTAAGGGTAACACTAATACCCCTTTCCTTCAACTGGTTATAACGTCTCAGGGCGCGCTCTTCGGGGCTTGCGGTAAGGAAAATCTTAAGTTCAGCATCAGGAAAAACCACTGTTCCCATGTCTCTGCCATCAGCAACCAATCCAGGCGCTTCACGAAATGCCTTCTGCCGGCTGAGCAAGGAAGCTCTTACGGCAGGTAAAGCTGCGATTTGAGAAGCTGCATTACCAATTTTTTCTGTACGAATAACATCAGTAACATCTTCCCCTTCAAGAATAATCAAAGAGGATTGACCAGCGGTTCCTGCTGAAACGTTAAATTGAACATCTAAATGTTCGGCTAATACTTCTAATGCCTTTTCATTATCGAAAGCAACGCTATGTTTCTGAGCCGCTAACGCCAATACTCTATACAATGCTCCACTATCCAGAAACTTCCATCCAAGACGTGTTGCCAAAATCTGGCTGACCGTTCCTTTTCCAGTACCACTAGCGCCATCTATAGTGATGACTGGCTCTTTTTGAAAGATCATTCCTTATCTTCTCCTTTGATATTGGCAATTCTTTCCAGGCTAACCAGCGTCTCCCCTTCACCCAGTTGAATCAAGCGTACACCTTGGGTATTACGGCCAATAACAGAAATTTCTGAAACTGGTACACGTACCAGTGTACCCTTATTACTGATCAGCATGACTTCATCTTCCTGATTCACTTGAATAGCGCCGACCACTTTACCATTACGCTCACTGACATGAATAGAAATGACACCTTGCCCGCCACGGCCGCTTAATCGGTATTCATCAAGCGCAGTCCGTTTTCCATAACCATTTTCGGTAGCAGTCAAGATATCGCTTTCACGGGAAACGATTAAAGAAACGACTTTTTGGCCGTCTTGTAGCTTGACGCCGCGCACACCCGCTGCCTGTCGTCCCATACAACGGACTTTGGATTCAGGGAAACGCACCACTTTGCCTGCATCGGTGAATAACATGATGTCATGATTGCCGTCAGTAATATCGGCCTGCACCAAGTAATCCCCTTCATTCAAGGCAACGGCAATGATGCCAGATGAACGTGGGCGCGAAAAGTTCACTAAGGAAACTTTCTTGATTAATCCCATGGAGGTTGCCATCACGACAAATTGATTCTCAAGGTATTCCCGCACTGGCAAGAATGCGTTGACTTTTTCCCCTTCTGCAAGAGGAAGGATATTCACTATCGGTTTTCCACGCGCTGCCCGGTTCGCTTGAGGGAGTCGATACACCTTGATCCAGTAAACTTTACCATGATTTGTAAAACATAAAACGGTATCGTGAGCTCTTGCTGCAATCAAATATTCAACAAAATCTTCTTCTTTCATGGTTGTTGCTGATTTACCTCGACCGCCGCGGTGCTGGGCTTGATACACTGCTAACGGCTGAGTTTTGACATAGCCTTCATGAGAAAGTGTAACCACCACTTCTTCATCCGGAATCAAATCTTCAATCAGTACTTCACCTTCTTCACCGGCTATGATTTCAGTTCGTCTTTCATCACCAAATTCGGTTTTAACAAGATTGAAATCATCTCGAATAACTTGCATGAGTCTCGATGGGTTTTGCAGAATTCCCATTAATTCTACGATTAATGTCTGTAATTCCTTGTGTTCTGCAACAATTTTATCTTGCTCCAGACCAGTCAAGCGATGCAAGCGCATTTCCAGGATGGCCTGGGCTTGCTCTGGTGACAAGCGATAGCCTTCATTCGTCAATCCATACATTTCTGTCGTATGCATGATAGAATCATGCTTGCCCGCACGCGTTAAAATTTCTATCGTTTGAGCAGCTTGCCAGACACGTTCGATTAACCCTAACCTAGCTTCACCTGGATCTTTAGCTTTTTTAATCAAAGCAATCATGGCATCTATGTTGGATAATGCGACTGCCAGACCTTCTAAAATATGAACTCTATCACGCGCTTTGCGTAAATCAAAAATGGTGCGGCGGGTTACCACTTCACGACGGTGTCTGACGAAAGCTTCTATCAATTGCTTCAAATTAAGCAGCTTGGGTTGGCCGTCTGCCAGCGCAACCATGTTGATGCCAAACACGCTTTGCATTTGTGTCTGTACAAACAAATTGTTCAGGATAACATCTACGTTTTCATTGCGACGTACTTCTATGACAACGCGCATACCTTGTTTGTCTGATTCATCACGAAGTGCTGTAATTCCTTCGATTTTCTTTTCTTTAACCAGTTCGGCAATACGTTCAACCAGACGCGCTTTATTCACCTGATAAGGTAATTCAGTAATGATGATTTTTTCTTTTCCCGCTTTTTCATCAGTCTCAATATGCGTTTTGGCACGCACGACCACCCTGCCGCGGCCTGTATGATAAGCTTCAAAAATGCCATTTTTACCCTGAATAATGGCACCCGTTGGAAAATCAGGGCCTGGTACATGTTCCATGAGTTCAGTAATAGCAATCTCAGGATTATCGATATAGGCAAAACAAGCATTAATGATTTCAATCAGATTATGAGGAGGAATATTGGTCGCCATGCCAACCGCGATACCTGATGAACCATTAACGAGTAAGTTTGGTATGCGGGTTGGCAATACCACTGGCATTAATTCATTTTCGTCATAATTAGGAGTGAAATCGACAGTTTCTTTTTCTATATCAGCCAATAGGGCATGAGCGAGCTTGGACATACGGATTTCGGTATAACGCATAGCCGCAGCCGCATCACCATCAATAGAACCGAAGTTACCCTGACCATCAACTAGCAAATATCGCATAGAAAATGGCTGTGCCATTCTAACTATCGTGTCATAGACAGCGGTATCACCATGAGGATGGTATTTACCAATAACGTCACCGACGATACGGGCTGACTTTTTATAGGCTTTATTCCAATCATTTCCCAGCTCATGCATAGCGAACAATGCGCGTCTATGTACCGGTTTGAGACCGTCCCGGACATCAGGCAATGCACGGCCTACAATGACACTCATTGCATAATCGAGATATGATTTTTTTAACTCATTTTCTACACTAACTTTTTGGACTTCTTTAGCGACTGGATTATCCATAGTAAGCTGCATTTTCAGTGAATTTTAACCGCAAGATTATACCATAAACATTTACAAGGAAGATAATATGTTCTGGGATTTCCGAAAGATATTTTGCCAGCGGTTCCAGTTGACAAGGAGTTCCCGGGTTTTTCAACAGGAACTCCTGATATTTTGCTAAGAGGCATGGCGCTAGTCGCATTGAAAATGGGTTTGCAGACAGCTCATGAGACTTTGAACAGACTCTAAGCATGCGCCTGGTCCCGCAGCGCCCGTCTTAATATTTTCCCTACATTGGTTTTTGGAAGTTCTGTTACAAATTCTATGTATTTTGGAATTTTATAAGGAGTTAGGTGAGCTCGGCTGTATTTGATAACATCATCGGCAGTTAATCCCGGATCATCTTTTACTATAAATGCCTTAGGGGCCTCACCGGAAAAATCATCGTGGACTGCGATGATGGCTACTTCATGCACGCCTTTCAATCGCGCCAGAACATCTTCTACTTCATTAGGATAAACATTAAAACCTGACACTAGAATCATATCTTTTTTACGTTCAAGTAATCGTATGTAACCATTTTCATCAATACTAGCAATATCACCTGTAAGCAGCCAACCGTCTTTTGTAAACACTCTGGCTGTTTCGGCAGAATTATTCCAATATCCTTTCATCACTTGCGGGCCTTTTACTGCCAGCTCACCAGGTTGGCCAATTGCGACTTCCTGATGTTCATCATCCAAAATACAAACATCCGTGGATGGCACAGGTAAACCTATCGTTCCATTAAATCCTTTCATCGTGATGGGATTGATAGTGACGCAAGGAGAGGTTTCCGTCAGACCATATGCTTCCAATAAAGGTGCCTTAGTTATTTCCTGCCATCGTTCAGCTACGACACGCTGAACTGCCATGCCGCCGCCTAATGCCAGATGTAATCCACTACAATCAATTTTTACAAAGTCAGGATTTTTAATTAATGCATTAAAAAGTGTATTAACCCCTGTGATGGCAGTAAACCGGAACTTTTTCAATTCTTTTATCATACCGGGAACATCGCGCGGATTAGAGATTAATACATTCAATCCCCCGATGCTGGTAAAGAAAAGGCAATTGGCAGTTAAAGAAAATATATGATAAAGCGGAAGCGCTGTAATAATGATTTCTCTTTGATCTGCCAGCAAATGGTTAAACCATGCATGAGCTTGCTCAATATTTGCAATTAAATTTCTATGAGTGAGCACAGCTCCTTTTGAAATACCCGTTGTTCCGCCAGTGTATTGCAGAAAAGCAGTATCTTCATTATTTAAGAGCACAGGTACGAAAGAATAATGCTTTCCTTTAGAAAGCGCTTGTTTGAAATTGATTGCTTGAGGAATATTCCAGTCCGGAACTTTCTTATAAATATACTTCAGAACGAAATCAATCATCATGCCTTTTAAGGGTTTTAACAAATCCCCCATATGCGTGATGAAGATATGCTCCATTTCCGGCAATCGCGGCAGAGCTTTTTGCACTGTAGCTGCAAAATTTGCAATGGCAATAATGGCTTTGGAACCGGAATCACTCAATTGATGGGTTAATTCATCTGCCGTATAGAGTGGATTAACATTGACAACGATCAACCCTGCACGTAATGCGCCGAACATAGCAATGGGGTATTGCAAGCAGTTTGGGAGCATGATTGCGATGCGATCACCCTTTTTCAATTTTAATTCTTGCTGCAGATATGCCGCAAAATGGCGGCTGCACTCATCGAGCTGTTTATACGTCAGTATATTTCCAAGATTATAAAAAGCTGGATGCTCAAGATTATGCTGACAGCTGCTTTCGAGAATTTCTATTAGCGATTGATAAGCATCAGGATTAATTGCTGCAGGCACACCAGGTGGGTAATTTTTTAACCAGATCTTTTCCACGCTTATTTCCTTGCGATAAACAGAGTTAGGCGGTATTGAATGTATTACACGCTATAAAATATCGGAACGGCCGGATTTGAACCGGCGACCCCTTGCGCCCCATGCAAGTGCGCTACCAGGCTGCGCTACGCCCCGTTAAATTGGATACTCTCGTTTGTCATTAAGTTTAAATGTTTAATGACTTACATTCATTTCCGCTTGCAGATTTTGCAAAACACTTTCAAGTTCTGCAATAACTTTTTTTACCATTACATTCACTTTTACTGATTGACTTACTGCTTCAGGCGTGATTGAGAGCTGCGAGCGAGCGCCTTCGATGGTAAATCCATCTTCATATAACAATTTCCGTATTTGTCTAACCAGTAAAATATCTTCCTGTTTATAAAATCGTCTATTCCCTCGACGTTTTATTGGTCTAAGCTGGGGAAATTCTTGCTCCCAATATCGAAGCACATAAGCTTTCAACGAGCAAAGCTGGCTTACTTCGCTAATGGTAAAATACAATTTATCAGGAATCGCAGGCAAATCTCGCTCGGTTTTTTGCTTACGCTTCACTTGCTATCCCCTGTGATTTCCTTACCGATAAACTTTTCCACGCGAGCTTTGAGTTTTTGTCCACAATGGAAAGTCACAACCCGACGAGCTGATACAGGTACTTCTTCCCCCGTACGAGGATTACGACCCGGACGTTCATTTTTGTCGTGTAGAGTGAAATTACCAAAACCTGATATTTTCACTTGTTGGCCATTGATCAATGCATCACTAATATACTGAAAGAATAATTCGACAATTTCTTTAGCTTCACGGTTTGTCAAACCAATTTCTTCATCCAAGTGCTTTGCAAGATCCGCTTTAGTTAACGTCATGTCATCTCCTTAGTTCGGCCCCTAAATTTCCTTTCAACGTTGTTATAATGCGTTCCATTAACGCAGTTACTTCATCGTCTACTAAGGTACGCGTTGGATGTTGCAAGATCATAGCCAACGCAATACTTTTAAGACCAGGTGAGATTCCTTTCCCTTGGTAGACGTCAAAAATAAAAACGCCTTTTAACCAATCACCTGCGATTACTTTTATTGTATCCTGAATTTCTCTCGCTGGTATAGCCTGATTTACGAGAATCGCTATATCACGCCGGATTTCAGGAAATTTGGAGATTTCATGAAATCGTTGCAAACCAGCCTCTTCCAGCTGGTTTATATCTAATTCGCATACAAATACATTTTCTGTTATATCTAATTTTTGCAGTATTACAGGGTGTAAGGCCCCTAAAATACCTACTTTCTGACTGCCAAGATAGACACCGGCAGATTGCCCCGAATGTAGCACTGGGCTGGTCTCTGGTTTAAAAATAAGCTGATTATCCACGTTTAAGACATGAAACAGGCGCTCAATATCACCTTTTAAGTCATAGAAATCGACCTCACGAGCTGTATGGCCCCATTGCTCAGGATAAGCTAATCCTGTCATCAACCCGCCTAATCTGGGTTCTTGCAATAAATTCTTGCCATTTTTGACAAAACACATTCCCATTTCAAACAAACGAATTCTATGCTGCTGCCTGCTCTTGTTATAAAGCAGTGTATTAACCAATCCAGGCCATAAATTTGTTCGCATGACTGTCATTTCATTGGTCATTGGATTAACCAATTCACAAGGCTCTTCATTTGGAGCTAGTAAGTTTTGAAGTTTTTTATCAACGAAACTGTATGAAATGATTTCATGATAACCCTCATCACTGAGAAACTGGCGTAGTGGTTGAAAATCTTTTGCACCTTCACTTGCATGTGCAACTTGCAACTGCCCTTTCAGTGTATGAGTAGGAATTTTATCATATCCGCGTAATCGTGCGATTTCTTCAATCAAATCTTCAGGCAATGCGATATCAAAACGATAAGCTGGAACTTGAATTACCCAACTATCTTGCTTAGAAAATGGATCATGATTAAATGGAAATTGTAGTGCTTTGAAAATCGCTTCGACTTCCTGATCCGAGATAGTTACACCCAAAATTTTCGTTATTTTTTCCTTTACTAAAGTAATGTTATGTTGCTTAGGCACATTATCTTTGTGAATGATTTCAATAACAGGGCCCACGTCGCCGCCCGCTATTTCTGTAATAAGCTGTGTTGCTCTCTCAATGGCTGCGCGCTGTATTGCTGTATCAACACCACGTTCAAAGCGATAAGCAGAATCAGATGTTAATCCATAATGTTGACGCTGACGAGCAACAATTTGGGGGGTAAAGAAGGCACTTTCAAGAAAAATATCTTTTGTTAGCAAAGTAACACTTGAATCCATACCACCCATGACCCCAGCAATGGCTAATGGATTTTTTGCATCGGCTATCACTAACGTTTCTGCATCAAGTTCTTTTTCACTGCCATCCAGCAATGCAATGCGTTCGCCGTATTTCGCTTTTCTAACATGTATGCCTTGATGAATGGTGTTCAGATCAAATGCATGCATAGGTTGTCCGAGTTCCAGCATGACATAATTGGTGACATCTACGATAGGACTAATGCAACGAATACCACTGCGGCGCAAACGTTCTTTTAACCAGGCTGGTGTCTCCGCATCGGCTTTAACATTGCGCAAGATACGGCCTATATAAATCGGACAATCTGCTCTTGCTTCAACCGTAACGGTATGAATAAGATTAAATGTAGATTCCACTTCAGGAATAGAATTATTTTTTAATAAAGGCGAGTGGGTTAAGGCTGAAATTTCACGCGCCAAACCTTTAATACTTAAGCAATCACCACGGTTTGGAGTGATAGAAATATCGATAGTGTAGTCATCAAGCTTCAAATAAGTTTTGAGATCTGCCCCAATAGGCGCATCGGCTGCCAACTCCAGCAGACCATCATTATCATCGCTTAATCCCAGTTCACTGGCAGAACACAACATGCCTTGTGACGTCACACCTTTAAGTGTTGCAGCAGTAATCACTGTTTTATCAGGAAGAATGGCATTGATCGTAGCGACTGGCACTTTCAAACCAGCACGCACATTAGGCGCACCACATACAATTTTTAAAATGCTGGCAGAACTTATATTCACTTCGCAAATATGCAATCGATCTGCTGCAAGATGTTTTTCCACTTTTAAAATCTGCCCGACGATAACACCACTAAAATCTTGGGCTACCGGCGCAAGCTCTTCTACTTCCAGACCAGCCATTGTTAATGTAGTACACAATTCTTCACGGGTTATTGCTGGATTAACCCATTCGCGTAACCACGATTCACTGCATTTCATAGGAGATATCTCTTCAAAACTGTTTTAACAAACGCAAATCGTTTTCGAATAATGCACGCAAATCAGTCATACCGTATTTTAACATCGTCAAACGGTCTATACCCACGCCGAATGCAAATCCACGATAACGTTCACTATCAATCCCAACACCTTTTAAAACGTTAGGATGAACCATTCCGCAACCCAATACTTCTAACCATCCCGTATTTTTACAAATACGGCAGCCTTTACCGCTGCATTTAATACAACCTATATCCACTTCAGCTGACGGTTCAGTGAATGGAAAATAAGATGGTCTGAATCTGATAGGGGCATCTGTTGAAAAAAACTCATGCAGGAATTGATTCAATAAACCTTTTAAATCAGCGAATGTCACATGCTCATCAACCATAAGACATTCCATCTGATGGAACATGGGTGTATGTGTTAAATCAAAATCCCGTCGATATACACGCCCCATAGCAACCATACGTAATGGTGGCGCCATTTTCTTCATCGCATGAATTTGCACGGGTGACATTTGGCTACGCAATACCAATCCATTGCTGAAATAAAATGTATCTTGCATGGCTCTTGCAGGATGCAGTGGCGGAACATTTAATGCCGTAAAATTATAATAATCTTCTTCTATTTCAGGGCCTTCCATGAATACAAAGCCCATTTGACTGAATATTCGTCTCAATTCTTGAAATGTTTTGGTGATAGGGTGAGTGCTGCCCATTGCTGTAGATCGGCCAGGCAATGTGACATCTATTGTCTCTGATGCAAGCTGCTTTTCAATGGATTCTCTTTGCAATTCAGAAACACGGTTATCTATGAGCGCTTGAACTTCTTCTTTAGCTGCATTTATTTTTTGGCCAGCAGCTGGACGCTCTTCAGGAGGCAATTGCCCCAATGTTTTGAGATACTCCGTTAATTGGCCTTTTTTTCCGAGATATTGAACGCGGAAATTGTCTAACGACTTTAAATCAGTCGCTGATTGTATTGAAGATTTGGCGTGACTTAAAATTTCTTCTAAAGCTTGCATGCACAGATATGCTCCCTGATTGTTAATCCTCTCCAGCACGGCATACCTGTGCAGACTACCCTGTGGAGAGAGATATACTGTTTAGAACTATTGTCGTCAGCGGGAACCGCTGAATATTATGCAGCGTTTTGCAAGCCTGCTTTAGCTTGTTCAACAAGAGCTGCAAATGCTGCTTTATCATGAACTGCGATATCAGCAAGTACTTTTCTATCGATTTCAATTGAAGCTTTCTTCAAGCCATTCATGAAGGTGCTATAACTCATACCATGCGAACGAGCACCCGCATTAACACGCGCAATCCAGAGAGCACGAAATTCACGTTTTCTTTGACGACGGTCACGAAATGCATATTGCGCTGCTTTAATGACTGCTTGTTTTGCAGTTCTCAGTACACGACTGCGTGCACCGTAATAACCTTTAGCCTTAGCCAGAATTTTCTTATGTCTAGCTCTTGCTGTTACACCACGTTTCACTCTTGACATACACTCTATCCTCTTTTGACACATTCATTAGGCCAGTCACCAAATACTACATGGCGATAGGCGGGACATTTTGGTCATATGACCATTTATTACAGTTTAAGCAAATGGCAACATCTGCTCAATTCTACCCAAATCTTCATCACGCACCATGAAACCAGCCCGTGCATGACGTTTCATTTTGGTAGTTTTGCAAGACATTTGGTGGCGGCGCTTTGCAGCACTACACTTGAAACCACCGTTTCCAGTCGCACGAAATCGTTTCGCAGCACCGCGATTTGACTTCAACTTAACCGTTTTTGCACCTTTATATGCTCTTGGCATTTCTAACTCCAAACATTAATAAATAAAAAACTTGTCCTCATAATACTTGATATGAAGATCATTTTTTCTTAGGACCCAACACCATAACAATTTGTCGTCCTTCGAATTTGGGGAATTGCTCAACGGATCCGCTATCAGCTAAATCAGCCTGTATTCTCTGCAATAACTTCATTCCTAATTCTGGATGTGACATTTCACGACCACGAAAACGCACCGTAATCTTTGCCTTGTCGCCATTTTCCAAAAACTTCATGATGCTACGCAGCTTAACCTGATAATCAGCTTCTTCTGTGGCTGGACGCAGTTTGATTTCCTTAACCTGAATACGCTTTTGCTTCTTTCTGGCAACTGCATTGCGCTTACTGAGCTGAAACTTGTATTTGCCATAATCCATGATACGGCAAACAGGCGGCTTAGCATCTGGAGAAACCTCAACTAAATCTAGCCCGGATTCTTCACTCATTCTTTTCGCTTCATGAATTGATACCACGCCAAGCTGCTGACCTTCTCCATCAATCAAGCGGACCTCATGAGATCTGATCTCATCGTTAACGCGAGGTTTTTTTTCTGTGCTAATACTTCATACTCCTATTCAGTTCTACCCCGTCGCGCTATTTCGGCCTGTATTAATGCTATATATTCAGTCGCCGGCATAACGCCTAAGTCATTACCATCTTGTGTTCTCACAGAGATGGTACGCGATTCCACTTCACGATCCCCCACAACTAACAAATAAGGAACATGTTCTATGGTATGCTCGCGGATTTTAAAGCCGATCTTCTCATTTCTCAAGTCCGATTTTGCCCTAACACCATGTTTTTTCAACTCTTGGGTTATGCCTGCAACAAAATCAGCCTGTTTATCAGTAATATTCATTACAATGGCTTGAGTGGGAGCCAGCCAAACAGGTAGTTTACCAGCAAAATGCTCTAATAAGATACCCATAAATCGCTCTAAAGAACCTAAAATTGCTCTATGGAGCATGGCAGGTACCTTTTTACTGCCATCTTCAGCAATATAATAAGCATCCAGGCGAGCTGGCATATTGTAATCCAGCTGCAAGGTACCACATTGCCACATACGACCCAGACAGTCTTTAAGGTGAAATTCTATCTTGGGACCATAAAAAGCACCTTCTCCAGGCAATACTTCATATTTCAAACCGGTGCTATTTAATGCTTGCGCCAGAGCACCTTCAGCCTCATCCCAAAACTCATCACTGCCTATACGCTTGTCCGGACGGGTAGCCAGTTTGACAATAATTTCGTTGAAACCAAAATCACGGTAAACATCGATGACGAGATTAATAAAATTGGCAGCTTCACTTTGCACCTGCTTATCAGTACAAAAAATATGAGCATCATCCTGAGTGAGCTGACGTACCCGCATCAATCCATGCATAGCGCCAGTGAGCTCATTACGGTGAACGCAGCCGAATTCAGCCAATCTCAGTGGTAAATCGCGATAGCTTTTCAAGCCTTGTTTAAAAACCTGAATATGGCAAGGGCAATTCATAGGCTTAATTGCAAAGAGACGATTTTCCGATTCCACCGTAAACATTTCGTTATTGAAGTTACCCCAATGGCCCGATTTTTTCCAAAGTTCTATATCCACTACTTGTGGAGTAACAATTTCTTCATAACCTTGTTCAGCAAGTCTGTTACTAATATATGACTTGATCGTTGAATAAATGGCCCATCCATTGGGATGCCAAAATATCATGCCTGGCGCTTCTTCTTGAATATGAAAAAGATCCATGGTTTTGGCTAGTTTTCTATGATCACGCTTTTCAGCTTCTTCTAAATTCTTTAAATACTCATCCAGTGATTTTTTATCTTTCCAGGCGGTACCATAAACGCGCTGAAGCATTTCATTATTTGAATCACCGCGCCAATAGGCCCCTGACACTTTCGTTAATTTAAACGCTTTCAGCATACCTGTACTAGGTACATGTGGGCCACGGCATAAATCAGCAAAATCATTTTGTTGATAAATAGTTAATGTTTCATTTTCTGGGATAGCTTGAATAATTTTAACTTTATATTCTTCGCCTAATTCTTTAAAAAAACTTATCGCTTCATCGCGGCTGACTACTTTTCTGGATACAGGATAATTCTGTTGCGCAAGATCTTCCATCTTGGCTTCGATTTGCGCGAGATCATCGACTGAAAATGGCCGGCCGAATGCAAAATCATAATAAAAACCATTTTCTATGACTGGGCCAATAGTCACTTGTGCGGTTGGAAACAGTGATTTGACAGCATGCGCTAATAAATGAGCCGTGGAATGACGAATTATCTCAAGACCTTCAGCGTCACGATCCGTGATGATACGCACCTCAGCATCTTCTTCTACCGGGTAAAATGTATCAACCAACTTTCCATTCACTTTGCCTGCAATAGCAGCTTTTGCAAGACCGCTGCCAATGCTGGCAGCAATTTGTCCTAAGGTAACAGGCGCATCAAATTGTTTTCGGCTTCCATCGGGTAGTGTAATAACAGGCATAAGTTCACTGCTCAATAATTTATGAAGAATATAGTAGTATAGGTCTCAACCACCATTCCAGCTATTCCATGTTTGGCCGACACTTATACAAAATAAAATCCCTCGCTGCAATGCTTGCAAGAGAGGGATATAGAATCTGGTAGGCACGAGTGGGATCGAACCACCGACCACCACCATGTCAAGGTGGTGCTCTACCACTGAGCTACGTGCCTATAAATAGGGGGGTAAAGATACAATGGAGTCAGGTAATTAGCAAGCGTAACATGCGGGAGTTCTCGCATTTTTTAGCGGGAACTCTCCCCTGTAAAAACTAATTCATTCTGGAAGTTGTCGAATATACTCTAACAGAATCTTTTGCAAATGGATTAAGACCTAGCACGTCACGAAATGCACTGGATGCAGGCAAGTTAGTGTTAAGATAATAATCACTGCTATCATCAGAAACAAATTGAATAATTACTGGTTTAAATTCAACAAAAGCAGCTTTGCCTACCTTATTCACACCACTTGTGACAAAACTTGGATGCCCTGATAATGCCCGATTTAAAACGTCTGCAACATCTTGAGGTGTTGACGGTAAATCAGCAAATACAGGTACTAAGCCAGGCGCATAAACCTGGACCGTGAGTGCCAAATTTTTATAATACTCATATTTCTTGTTAAGAAATGGAGCTAAAGCCAGGGCTTTATCGTAGTCACATACGTCGACTCTAATTTTCATATCCATCCCTTCGCCTTCTAACTTGGAAACATTTACACAAGTATCTGCCTTTAATGTTGCGCTCATTTTAGCTTGCACCAATAACCATGGCGGATTGAGTGAGACTTGTTGTTCGCCAGCATGGGCGGTCTGTGTCATTAAGCCAATTAAGAGAAATAATACTTTTAATGATCTGGATTGAATGAATTTCATTGAGAGTTTCCTATAAATGGAATGTAAACAATAATATGTATGACTGTAAAAAAAATTTACCATATTTATAGCAAATTCGCCAGTTTTAGTTTTAAATTGTACAGTCTAATCTAAGGAATTGTTCAAAATCTCAAGCGCTTGCTGTAAAGCAGGTTGCCACATTCGCGACTAGCGCTAACGCCTCAACGTCATTTCTTGCAGCTGATGAATCAAATCACGCAATTGTGCTGCCTCTTCAAATTCCAGATTATGCGCATGTTCATACATTTTATTTTCGAGCTTGGCAATTTTTGTTGATAACGCCTCCGGAGAAAGCGCTTGATATTCAGCTGTTTCATCAGCCACTTTTGCTTTAGGATACAAGCGGCCGCGCACAGATTTATCCGAGTAAGCACCCTCCATGATATTTTGCACAGCTCTGATAATAGAACTGGGTATAATTCCATGGGTTTCATTATGTTGCTTTTGCTTGGCGCGGCGCCGTTCAGTTTCGTTGATTGCTCGCTGCATTGAGCCTGTCATTCTATCTGCATATAAAATCGCTTTACCATGAACATGACGTGCGACACGGCCTATAGTTTGTATCAATGCTGTTTCTGAACGTAAAAAACCTTCTTTATCTGCATCCAGAATAGCAACCAACGAAACTTCGGGTAAATCCAAACCTTCCCGTAATAAATTAATTCCCACTAACACATCAAAAGTGCCTAATCGCAAACCACGAATAATTTCCACACGTTCTACTGTTCCAATATCCGAATGCAAATAGCGGACACGCACCCTATGTTCTTCCAAATATTCCGTTAAATCTTCAGCCATACGCTTTGTCAATGTCGTGACTAATACTCTCTCATTCACCGCTACACGTTTATTAATCTCTGAAAGCAAATCATCTACCTGGGTTGTGACTGGCCGCACTTCAACTTCAGGATCCAATAATCCTGTCGGTCTCACCAATTGTTCTGCGATAACATCAGAATGATCTAATTCATAATGACTGGGAGTGGCAGAAACATAAATGGTTTGCGGTGATCTAGCAGTAAATTCATCGAAACGCATAGGCCTGTTATCCAGCGCAGATGGTAATCGAAAACCATATTCCACTAACGTTTCCTTGCGCGACCTATCACCTCTATACATACCATTCAACTGTGGAACAGTGACATGAGATTCATCGATAATCAACAATGAATCAGATGGAAGGTAATCAAATAAAGTAGGTGGCGGTTCACCCGGTGCACGACCCGATAAGTAACGCGAATAATTTTCTATCCCCTGACAATAACCCAGTTCTTTCATTAATTCCAAATCATATGTTGTGCGCTGCTCTAATCGCTGTGCTTCAACTAATTTATTGAGTTTATATAATTCTTCCAGCCGCACACGTAAATCAACTTTAATGTGATCTATCGCTTTGACGACAGTATCGCGCTGTGTCACATAATGCGACTTAGGATAAATAGTCAAGCGTGGAACACGGCGAATAATTTCACCTGTTAAAGGATCGAAGTAAGCTAAACTTTCAATCTCATCTGCAAATAATTCAATACGCACGGCCTCGCTATCCGATTCAGCAGGATAGATATCAATCACATCACCATGTACACGATACGTTGCACGATGCAAATCGACATCGTTACGCGTGTATTGCAATTCAGCAAGCCGACGCAAAATAAATCGTTGGTCTACTTTATCACCGCGATCAAGATGCATGACCATACTGAGATACATGCGGGGGTCGCCCAAACCATAAATCGCTGAAACAGTGGCTACAATAATTGAATCACGCCGCTCTAACAGCGCCTTGGTTGCAGACAATCGCATTTGTTCGATATGATCGTTAATCGATGCATCTTTAGCGATATAAGTATCGGAGGAAGGAACATAGGCTTCCGGTTGATAATAATCATAATATGAAACGAAATACTCGACCGCATTATCAGGAAAAAAGTCTTTCATTTCCCCATATAATTGCGCAGCTAATGTTTTATTCGGCGCCAATATTAAAGTGGGGCGCTCAATAGCAGCAATGACATTTGCCATTGTGAAAGTTTTACCCGAGCCCGTCACACCCAGCAAAGTCTGGTGCACCAATCCCTGTTGAACACCTTCAATCAGTTGTGAAATAGCTGCAGGCTGGTCACCTGAAGGCTTAAATTTTGAATCTAAAGTAAAATGCTGAGTCATAATATGTGATAGAACTATGTACTTAAATTAATTATAATTGATACTAAATGTGCGTGTCTACCGTTTGAACAAAACAATAAAACGAGGAGCGCCAATCTTTCTTTAATCGTATGATTATCAGCTAATGGGAGCAATATAACAATGACAAAAGACTTAGCATTAGAACTCGCCCAACGCGTTCAACGCATCAAGCCCTCTCCTACCCTCGCTGTTTCCGCGCGCGCAGAAGAATTACAATCTCAAGGAAAACCTATTATTAATCTAAGCGTTGGGGAACCTGATTTCGATACTCCAGAACATATCAAAGAAGCAGCACTCAAAGCGATACGGGATGGATTAACCAAATATACTGCGGTTGATGGCACTAAAAGCTTAAAAAAAGCTATCGCTGACAAATTCTTTAAAGAAAATCATTTAAATTATGATTTGAATCAAATTATTGTTTCATGCGGAGCAAAACACAGTTTTTATAACTTATTTACTGCCGTATTAAATCCAGGCGATGAAGTCATTATCCCTGCACCGTATTGGGTATCTTATCCCGATATGGCCAAATTGACAGACGCAAATCCTGTCATTGTCAAAACAGATTTTGCCTCTCATTTCAAAATCACACCCGCACAATTAAATGCAGCTATCACAGATAAAACACGCATTATCGTTTTAAACAGCCCATCTAATCCTACAGGCATTGCCTATAGTGCAGATGAATTAAAAACGTTGGGTGAAGTTATCCTGCGCCACCCTGGTATCATTGTAGTCAGTGATGACATTTATGAACACAGTCTTTGGAATCACTTACCCTTTACCAATATTGTTAACGCCTGTCCGGAGTTATATGACAGAAGCATAGTGATAAATGGCGTATCCAAATCCTATGCTATGACAGGATGGCGCATTGGTTATGCTGCTGGGCCTGCAAAAATTATTGCGGCCATGAAAAAGGTGCAATCACAGAGCACATCCAATCCCGCCAGCATTTCACAATATGCTGCTCAAGCTGCTCTGGAAGGCGACCAAGGCTGCACGCAAATCATGACAAAAGCCTACAAAGAACGTCACGATTACTTACTCAGAGAATTTAAATCTATTCCCGGACTTAAATACATTCCATCTGACGGTACTTTCTATACTTTTCCATCGGTAGAATCACTATTTGATAAAATTCCAGGCATCAGCAATGACATTGAATTTGCAGAATTTCTGTTATCAAACGCAGAAGTCGCTATTATTCCTGGCTCTGCATTTGGTGCAGCAGGCCATATACGTATTAGCTATGCCACTAGCATGGAAAAACTGGTAGCCGCTGTAGATAGAATCAAAAAAGCATTAAGCAATATCAGATAAGAACTCTAGTTAAATTAAATCTATACCCGTTACACTAAAGATAATTTAACATCTCATCTAATGAATTCAAACAGCGGCCCGGGTAGCGGGCCGCTGCCACTCCCCGCCAGGCATCTCTAATTTTAGTTTTAGCCTGAGAGGATTCGAAACGTGATATCAATATC
>Ga0206910_1054_pt1 | contig 24218 bp, 26 predicted proteins | sample Alteio_BWOrgHeat_77_FD_152949 | JGI IMG/M metagenome (GOLD analysis project Ga0206910, IMG submission 152949) | Enriched cells from forest soil in Barre Woods Harvard Forest LTER site, Petersham, Massachusetts, United States -... | ecosystem: Environmental > Terrestrial > Soil > Temperate forest >... | reverse complement strand
AGGGACCATAATTGCAATAAAACGAATTAAAATCCAAGTGACTTTGTTGATCCCTTTATCAAAACTAGTTTGTGCGCGATAGCCCACGATGTTTTTGGCAAGAGATCCCAAATAGGTATTGGTGCTGGTTGCAATAACCAGCGCTTTTCCAAAACCACTGATAACATTTGTACCCATAAAACAGAGGTTACTTTTTTCGAGAGGATTAGCCTTGTCGGAGGGACTTTTTGTTATAAGAGCTTTGGTGGCATCTTTTTCAACGGGTATGGATTCTCCCGTTAAAGCAGATTGACTGATGAAAAGATCTTTAGACTCTATGAGACGCACATCAGCAGGGATCATATCGCCTGCAGAAAGATAAACAATGTCACCTGGTACAAGCTCCTCTAACGGGACCTCAATTTTTGTTCTAATTTTTTTGGTTTCTGTTTCAAGGGGAAGCCGTGTAACGGTTGTTTTGACGCGGACCATAATTCTTAATGCTTCCGCGGCGCGTGTCGAACGAAATTCTTGGATAAAACGCATCACGACGCTGATAGCGACCATGAGGGCGACCATGATAGTCGCTTTTTCATCTTCACTGAAGTAAGAGACAATACCAAGGACAATCAAGACCAGAATAAAAGGATTTTTAAAATTAGTTAGCACCATCCAATACCAAGCAGGAGGTTTTTCTTTTCCGATGTCATTTTTACCATGTTTCTTGAGACGTTTTTCTACTTCCTCAGCACTAAGACCCGTTGCGGCGCTTTCAAGCTCAGTAAAAGCTTTTTCCATACTTAAGTTAGAAATCTTTAATAAAAATTCTTTTGCTTCGGCACTCAGTTTTGTTTCTTTTTTATGAGCTGATTTTAAAGGGTACTTTTTATCCATTTTAAGATCCATCTGCTTTCCTTTGCGCAAGGGGATGATTCATTATAGGCAAGTTAAGTGCTTTGCAACATTGAGGTGTATAGCAAAATTTAGTATCAGCTTGACTTTAAGGATTAGGAGGCTACAAGGAATGGATGACATGGACCACAATGCCCCAGATCCGAAAGTCGATCTCTTCTGTAATCTGTATAGGCTGGTAACGAGGGTTCTCGGGCATTAACCAAAGAGCATCTGCGCTTAACCTTAAACGTTTTACGGTGAGCTCTCCGTTTACTACTGCAATAATAATCCTGCCACTTGTCGGTTCCAGGGAGCTGTCAACGACTAAAATATCATTTTCATAGATCCCCGCCTCAATCATAGACTCTCCTTCTACGCGAACTAAAAAAGTAGTAGAAGGTCGTTGCACTAAATATTGATTGAGATCTAAATGGCGCTCTATGTGATCATCAACGGGTATAGGTAAGCCAGCGGCGACGCGGGTGCTATAGAGGGGGATCTGAGGAGAGGGAAGGTTCTCTATACGGGGATAATGATAGAGAGTCGCTGTCTGATCTTCTAGAAAGCTTGCTGGACTCTTTTTCTTGAGCAATGCTTTTACTTCAGAAATTAAACTGAGCGGCACGCGAACCGGTTGTGTTAGTTCACCATATTTACCGCTGCCTTTGGGTCTCCCCGATCCCTGTCGAAAACCACCTGCCTTTGATTTTTTATTCATACTTGCTTTCCACTTGATTAATGTACGATAATCAAATTATGATTGAATCATTGGCTAAACGCAAGCGGCCTACTCACTTTAACCCACAAGGAGAACATTATATGTCATCTAAACCGCATGTCGAGAGACTCAACACGTCCCCTTTAAGCCTCCCTTCCGATTTAAACTGTGGCATTTGGGAAAAACCAGAACCTTCTAATCCTATAGAATTGCAGTATTTACAAAATCGGGTGGCTACACTTGAAACTCGCCTTCAGCAGGCCATTACAAATTCAAGTAAAAAAGATGATTATGTTAATAAACTTACTATGGATTTAGAACACATTATTATGCAGCTTCAGCGATTGGAGCTGATTAATAAAGGAAAATCCTAGCCTTGGGTGGATTGAAGGCAGTTCTGCTTAGCTTTCTCTCAAAGGGCAAGTGGTACTGCTTTCCAATATTTAATCATAAAGGCGCTTATTAATAATAACAGGGTTGCTAGGCTGAGGGGGATTGATAGGGCAACGTTTTCGAGATAACTCGCTGCCAGCGGGGTAATTGTCCAGGCAATTGCTGAAATAGCTTCACAGGCGCCCATGATCCAACCTTGCCGTTCTTCTGACACCAAATTAGAAAACAGTTTGATGATAATAGAATAAGCGATTGCCATGGTAATACCTAAGAAGAAAGTGGAAATCCACGCGATAGTCGGGTGAATATCTATCACCGTTGCCAATACACAGAGTGTTAGCAATGTTAAAGAGCCTAGAGCAATGGTCTTTTCTTGAAAATAATGGGAGACCATGCGCAATACAAAACACGAGCCTATCGCAAAGCCTGTTCCCATTAAAGACATAAAAAGGCTAATATCTTGAGCCGTGAAGTGGTGCTTTTTCAACAAGAAAATCGAAATGAATTGAAAATAAAAACTCCATCCTAATTGCATGAAAAGATAGATAACTGCTAGAAAACGGAGATTTTTTATGCAAAAAGGGGTAATCATCAAAGCCAGGGATTGGCTAAATTTGAAGGGCGCTTGTCGTTGAGGGACAAATGTTTCTTTTAGAAGTTTAAGGGTTAAGAGATTGGCAACTGCCAATATCGAAGAGAAATAAAGCGGCGTTGAGTAATTAAACCAAGAGACAATCTTGGGATTTGCAAACAAGCCGCCTACCAAAGGCCCTAATAAAAACCCAAAAGAAGCCGCGAGAATGACGAGGCCTAGGTTGGCGATTTTTTCTTGTTCGCTACTCATATCCAGCACGGCGGCTTGGGCAATTGGCATACTCCCTGCGGCAATACCTGCCACAATCCGACTAAAAAGTAATAGGGAGAGACTGCGAAGATCGATTGCCAAGCCTGACAAGGCATAAGCCAAGGCCGCAGCGCCTAGGCAAAGTGCCAGGACTTTCTTTCTCCCAATCCGATCAGAAAGATCACCCAGTAAGGTAGCCCCAAAAAACACGGCCATTGGGAAAACAGAGAGAGTAACGCTATACCAAAAGCTTCTGAGAGAGCCAGTGGCCTCTAAACCCAGTATACCATTATTGTCCATAAATATCGGGACAAGGATGGGGTAAAAAATTCCAAACCCCATATGATCAATGAGGATAAGGAGATAAAGCGGAACTAAGGGGCTTTTGAAACTGAAGGAGGAGAGGTGATTCACAAAGACTCCAAAACCAGAACCTATTGTTAAAGGACGGTTACTATATCTTATATAAAGCCAAAGTCAATCTTTTTAGCAATTCTTGGGCATTTTGTAGCAGAAATTAAATCGGTTATCCCCCAAACTCTATTAGAGGGTACGTGAAATACCATACTCCCCCTCCGCGGATATAGGTCAATAAATGATCTTCTGAGAATAACTTATAATAAAAGGGATGAAGGACACATTTTAGTAGAAAATAGGCAATGCTATATGCCAGTAAAGCAACAGAAAGGGATTTTCAGGGTCATCGCTTTGATATGGCTTATAGGGTTAGCTGAGACTGTACAGGGGTTAAGCTCTCCTAAATGGCATGATACGGGGGATCATACTCTCCCGAAGGTCCTCTGGAGAGAAGGAGGGATGCAAGCGTTGAGTCAGTTACGATGGTCTCAAGGTCCGATAGACATTGCTTTACTGCAGAAAAAAAATTTTGAAATGCAATTAAATGATGAGGCGCAAAAGTCGAGATTAGCAAAAGAACAAGCCCGAACAGAACAATTGAGCGCGGATGCAGATTATGAACTTAGTACTAGAGTTGAACAACTAAAAAAAGAAACACAGGAAAGACAACCGGCAATATTACCCTCAAAAAGCGATTCTAAGATCTTATTACCGATGGTTTTTCAATTCAAGTCAAAATTCCCCTAAGGGTGCCTTTTAGTTTGCTAACCCTTCTTCGCGCAGTGCTTGTTGGATCGCTTTTCTGGCTGTTAGCTCATTAAAATAGCGTGATAAATTTCCCCATTCCGATAATTCGAATTTAAAATTAGGTAGCCAAAAGAGGATCACATATAAATAACCATCCGCTAAGGTAAAGTTTTCGCCAAGCAAGTATTTTTGATGACCGAGCTGTTGATCCACAAAATTTAATTTATTTTTTAAAGCAGGCTTAAAAATGCTGTCTTTTAGCTCAGCGGGTAATTGAGGGTTGAATAAGGGGGCACACCCTTTGTGGAGCTCTGTGGTGACGAAATTAAGCCATTCAAGCGCCCGGTATCGTTTCAGATCTCCCACCGGCGGCAATAATTTTGTGGCTTGATAGTGATCGGCAAGGTATTGTTGAATAACCGCATTTTCGGTAAGCACTTCTTGGTTATCTAACAGAAGTGTGGGCACGGCGCCTTTTGGATTGATTTTTAAAAAATCTTCCCCTGTTTCTGTCTGTTTGGTGCGCAAATTAACAGCCTCAAACTCTGAAGAAATGCCTATTTCATGTAAGGCAATCCGAACTGCTAACGAACAAGCCCCTTTGGAATAATAAAGTTTCATCTGCTTTTCTCCTATACCCTTTAGGTTTTCTTCCTAATTGTCTAACATAATTAAAAGGTGCTGACAAGATTTTTTGTTTTCTAAGTGGTATACTAGGGCTGTTATGACACCCTTATTTGAGCGCCTTATTCAAATAAAATCATTATTTCAATTACCTCGCTCAGCCTATTTAGACGACTTGACGGTAGCAATTTCTCGACAGGCTTCTATATTAGGCGCTAGTCTTCACCCTATCACACGGCAAGCGCTGACTAAATTTTTCATTGAAATAGAGAGTTATTATTCTAGTTTAGTAGACGGACATGTAATAGCACTTAAAGATGTTCAGCAAGTCCTTAAAAAACAATATACCCTTGATCCACTACAACGTTTATTTCAAAAAGAATATCATGATTATATGGCCCTTCAAATTTTGCTGAACTCAGTATTGAATGACTCAAGGCCTGATATAAAAATTTGCCAGGTTGATTTTTTAAATTGGCTTTGCCAAAAGGCCCATCCTCAACTTTTTGAGGGGGCGCGATTAAAGCAGACTGATATTTTTAAAGAGGATAAGATGGTCTCAGTATGGTATCATTTTGACAAAGCTTATGATCCTGATAAACTGCAGGGCTTATCGAAGATAGTGGGTTTTGCAGCTTCTCATTATGTCTTAACTAAAATCCATCCTTTTTTCCATAATCATCATGAAATAGTACGCCTGTTTTCTAGAGCCTATGCACATAAGATTAATATTAACAGGGATAATCTGTGGAGTTTATCTCGGGGATTGTTAAACTATCATTTTAATTATGCTGCCACCTTGAGTAAAGAAACATTTCCTAATTTTTCAGAATTCACACATTTATGTGAAGGATTTTTAGAGATGACTTTGGATCAAATAGATTTTTCAGGCAAAATTTTAGATCCAAAAAATCTTCAGAAAAAGATCTCTAATTATGGCGATAAAATGGCCAAAGCAGGTGAATTTAATCCACAAATTGTCTATTTATTGAATGCAGTTTTTTTCCAAGGAGAAATAAAAAAAGAAGACGTCTTTTCTATCACCGGCTTAGACTTAAAGGCAGCTGAGGTCATGCTAAGTAGGTGTATAGAAAAAGGATTATTGAAAGTGGATGAATTAGGGAATACCGTGCGTTTTAACTTTTCTATGGATACGATAGAATATTATTTTCCTAATTTGTAGGATTATCAAAAAAATTTTTCGAATGAGGAAGTGTGTTTTCTTATGGTATAATTTTTGACAAGGAGGAGAGGCACGTTTTGAATTGTAATTTTTTAAAGCCTGTGGTGCAAGGGCATTGCGCGCTACGAGGATAGTGAAAAGAGGGCCAGTGTGACTTGTTAAAGAAATAATACTAACTTTTAGGCGAATAGGTGCTTAATTCAGCCAACAAGGTATAAAAGGATGCTTAATAGCATGGTTGATGAGCTTAATCGATTGAGAACGGAGATCCACACCTACTTTTATCCTGGCTTACTGGCTTTTCTTCTTTTGTGGGGTATTAACTTCCTTAATTGGTTATTTGCCTCAAAATTGAATGTATTGGGCCTTTATCCACGCCGGTTGTCAGGTCTTATAGGCATTATTTTTGCGCCTATTTTACACCAGAACTTTAAACATTTATTTTTTAACACCATTCCTTTATTGGCACTCGGATCAGTGGTTTTAGGAAGAGGATTACAGCGCTTTCTCAGCGTGACACTTATCATTTTATTTTTGGGGGGATTCATGGTGTGGTTGCTTGGTCGGCGTGCTCTCCACCTGGGAGCGAGTGGCTTAGTATCGGGATATTTTGGCTATATTCTCAGTACCGCCTACTTTGATCTCAGTTTTACCACCTGTATTTTGGCTGTCTTTGCCGTTTATTACTTTGGAAGTATTTTTTTAGGGATCTTTCCTCAGTCAAAAAACATCTCATGGGAAAGCCATTTATGGGGGTTTTTAAGTGGTATTCTAAGCGCGTACTTGATCTACCAGAGGGGCTTCTTAGGGATCTAGGCCTTTTCCTATTTCTTCAGCATTTCTTATCCAGCTATTATATACTTAAAAGGGATGATTTATTGAGAAATAGAGCTGGATCTATATGCCAATTGGAATTCTAACTGTTAGTCTGCAAGCGCCCCTTCTACAGCCCAAAGAGCGGCAATTGCTTGCCCATTCTACAGTGGGAGGAGTAGTTCTCTTTAAAGAGAATTGGGCCGAAGGGGAAGAAGATCCTAAGGCTGTTCTGAAAAGCCTTATTGCAGAAATACGTAGTATTAACCCTAACTTGATTATTATGGTGGACCAAGAAGGGGGTAAAGTCTGGCGCTTCGGGCAAGGGTTTAGTAAACTGCCGGCGGCTAAAATTTATGGGGAGCTCTATGATCAAGGGGGGGCTGACAAGGCGCTAAGGTATGCGTATGAACAAGGCTATTTGATGGCAGATGAATTATTAGCTTGCGATATTGATCTGGCCTTAGCACCCGTCGTTGATTTAGAAGGGGATAGCCGTGTTATTGCAGGATTGGCTCGAGCGTTTCACCGGGATCCCCAAATTGTTGTAGATATTGCCGAGCAATTTATTCGAGGGATGAACACTGCTGGTATGCCAGCGACCATTAAACACTTTCCAGGGCATGGCACCTGTCAGTTAGATTCTCATCTTACAAAAACAATAGATGAACGGGGATGTATTGAGCTTCAAAAAGATCTGTTGCCTTTTAAAGCATTGGTTGAAAAAAAATTAGAGTTGGCAGTTATGTCTAACCATGTTATTTATCCGGCGGTTGATAATGAGAATTCAGCGGGCTTTTCGCAAACGTGGTTGAAGGGGTGTTTGCGAATGGGGTGTGGTTTTGATGGCCTGATTATGAGTGATTGCTTATCAATGAAAGGTGCGGATATTGGCACATTGTTTGAGCGCATTCAAAAAGCCCAAAAAGCGGGCCATGATCTCATTTTAATGACTCACCAGCACCATAAAAATTTGGAAGAACTCTTAGGTATTTTAGATGATATTCCAGATAGTCAGGATGCAGTTGCTAGACGGGAGCGGTTTATGGGTACAATTAAGCGAAGAAAGGTCTTATCTTCGTTGCAAGAAAGGAATATTTCTTTCGAAGAAACACCTGCAAAAATTTATCAAGCCTCCCTGAAGTCGGGGCAGAAGAATGATCATTACAACACCCATAAGGGTATTATTTGATTTTACTGGGGTAAATTATGATGGAAAGAAAAAAGATGATTGGAGTAGGGCTGTGGTTACTGAGTCTTTTTCCGATAGCCGGCGTAGCGGCTGAGGCTAAGACGGATAAGAAAGCTGCTTCTAGCAAGATAACTGCAGAGAAACATAATCTTGAGCATTTTACAATGATTAACCTATCGGGCGTAGGCGATTTATATATTAAACAATCCGACCAAGAAAATTTGACAGTAGAAGCGGATGATAGTCTTTTACCCCTTATCAAAGTATATGTAAAAGATAAAACTTTGTATCTTGATTTAAAAGACGCAGCCTCACATACTCAGGCGAAAATTAAGTACTATTTAACGATTAAGGATATTCAAGATATTAACTCCTATAGTTCTTCAACGATTTATATTCAGGAAGGTTTTGAAGGGGATAAATTAAATATTGCTCTTAATAGTTTTGGAGAAGCAAATATTAAAGTCAATGTTAAGAAGTTTACAGCAAAAATTGAGGGCGGAGGAAGAATTGAAGCAAATGGTTTTGGACCTGAACAAGAGATTACTATTGTAGGTGCGGGTGAATTTGATGGCAGCAAGTTTTTGGGTAAAACCGCCACACTGCATGTCAGTGGCTCGGGGATTGCGAAGGTGGATGTTGTGGGAAATGTAGCGGCTAATGGTAGCGGGGAGGCTAAAATAATGTATTGTGGAACGCCTGTGATTTCAAGGCAACTCACCGAAAAAAGTACGCTGGGTGCATTAGACGAAAAAGAATGCAAATAGTTAAGTAACTAGAAAATTTAAAGGATGGCGATTATTTAAATGATTTATGCTTAAGATGCCTTGACTTATTAAATTTAGGGGGAATATAATAAGTTTAGCTGTAGTACTAAATTTAACGACATAATTTGATCAAAGCGATCTAGGTGTTAGCATGATGAAGTCTATTGCATCACATTATCTTCCAAGCACTAAGGCCCAGCAACGCCGATTTTTTGAAGCTCTTTATGAATTTATTAATAATGAAATCCCCAGCCTTTCTGCTCAAAAAAATGTTGATAAAATAATTTCAGATTATGATCAAATTATAAAAAATGAAGCTTCAGATTTTTATTTTAGCGCTACTGAATCTCATATTGATTATATTAACACGATCGATAAGCGCAAGAAAAATTTGGACTTTCTATCTGAAAATTTTGAGCTTTACGAAGGACTTTTAAGGAAATTATTAGAGGATAACCCCTATCGCAGAACTGTGAAAAATGAATTAGAGGAATTTTTATTTGGGCCTCCTCATTTTTACAGCAAGATCATAGAAATTGGGCTTAAATTTTTAGCGAATATCCGGGGCTGGTGTAAAACACGGCTTTCCTATTAAAGCGTAGGGATCTTTCATTATGCTTTTATTAAACATAGTGGAGGCCATTGTGTTTAGCTCAGAATAAAATTTATTGGACTTAAAAGGAAACTACTATGTTAACTTGGATTTTAATATTTTTAGTTCTTTCATTGATATCGGCGGTATTTGGTTTTACAGGGATTTCAAAAGCCTCTGCCAAAGTAGCCAAGATTATCTTCGTAATTTTTTTAACCTTGTTTGTCATTTCCTTAATAATGACTATCTTGTAACCTCAATAATTTTATATTTATTTTTAGAGAAGACGCCTAAAATAAGGATATTATAGGGCTAGGTGGCTTAATGCTTGTCCTGGATATTAAAACAACACTTAACTTGCCTAAAGTGGCCTTAACTTGTTACACTAGATGTTCATACGTTGTCATTCAAGGAAAACGCTATGAATAGAGATAAATTTGAAAATGATAAAAGAGATATTGACAAGAATAATCTTAAGCTAATAGGGATCATAGGGGCAGGGGTGGTTCTGTTTAATCTGATGTCTAGCGGTTGGTTTGTGACGATAGGTTTTATTTATAAAATGGCAAAATATATGATGAAAATTTTGCCATTTTTAAAAATAGATCCCTTGTTTATTTATAAAACGTTCAGACAAAATATAGGAAAAATTTTAAAACAACCCAAGAGTGAGAATTGTACAATGAATCAATGTTCTGATTTAAATACTGAGGGATTAGATATTCGCTTAAAAGATCCCGAACCTGAGATACCCACTCCAGAGAAGCCGGAACCCGAATTCCCTCAGCCTGTCCCTTCTCCCGTTGAAATTCCTCCTGCGCCCCCACCTGCCCAACAACCTGAAACGCCGGAGTATCCTCAGCCCTCTCCAGAGCTACCAAAACCTACTATACCCAACCCCGAGCTTCCTACCTCAGAGTTCCCTATGCCTGAGATCCCTGTACCCCCGCCTGCCCCATTGCCGACCGTTACCCCCATTATTTGAATGAGAGTTGTCAATAGGTATTTGTATAGTGAATAAAAGTCTAGAAGCCCTTTTGTGACTACCTTTTTTCATGATTCAGTTAATAAGATAGGAGGAATCGTATGAATGCAATTGAACTTTTAAAGAAAGATCACCAGAAAATTAAAGATATCTTAGAATCTATTGCCAACAGTCGGCCCACTGCTCTAAAAACACGCGAAAAATTAATTAATAAGCTTTATGATTTGATCTCCTTACACGCAGCCTTGGAAGAAAAGCTTATCTATCCTTTAGGAATGAAGCATACCGCTTTGAAAAATTTAACAAGAGAAGCGTATGAGGGGCACAAAGCTGTGGAGGTATTACTTAAGAAGGCTTTAAAAATAGAAACCAATGATGAGAGCTGGCTTGCAAAATGTATTGTTATTAAAGAAAATCTAGAACACCATCTTAAAGAAGAGGAAGAAAATATGCTTCCTGCTTTAAGCAAGATACTGTCAAAAGACGATCTAGCAGATATTGGAAAGAAAATGTTAATTTTTAAAGAAAAGCATATTATGCAATCCGCTTAAATAATAAGGAATCGATAGTCTCTGCAATAATTCCTTGGGGTTGATTTAAAGAGAATACTTGAAATCTCCCCTGATATCCCTATATCCTACCTAGGCTAGGTATAGCCAGAAGATGGGGGAGCTGACTTCTTATGAGTGACAAAAAAAGTATTATAACTAATTTACTCAGTGTTTTATTAATTATACTGGGTTATATTGTGCCACAATATGGCGAGATCATTAAAGTTATTGGATTTTTTGCATTTTCAGGTGCTATTACCAATTGGGTGGCTATTTATATGCTCTTTGAACGTATTCCATTATTATACGGTTCGGGCATTATCCCCTTACAATTTGAAGCCTTCAAAGGCAGTATGAAAAAAATGATTATGGAACAATTCTTTACCAGTGACAGTCTCGATCGATTTTTTAACAGTGAAGCAGCGTTACAGGGCATTAGATCTCTGGTAGAAGCCGAACTTCAAGCTGTAGATTATGAAAAACTCTATGAAAATATAAAAGGCGTGTTTTTAAATACCTCTCTTGGGGGGATGTTGACAATGTTTGGGGGTGATAAAATATTGCTGACGCTTAAGGAACCTGCTGTAGATAAATTACAAGCAGTCCTTCGCGAAGTAGCAGAAAATAATATTATTCCTAAATTAATAGATCTTAAACGCGGTGATAAAGTAAAAATCCAAGAAAAAATAGAACAGATGATAGAACTTAGATTGCAAGAATTAACGCCAAAACAAGTAAAAAATCTTGTTAAAGATTTGATTGGTAACTATTTAGGTTGGATAGTGATTTGGGGTGGAGTTTTTGGAGGCTTGATTGGTTTAATTATGGAACTAATATTTAAAATTGGCCTTGTCGTCTAAATCAAAATTAGAGCGATATTTTGTGCTTGATTTTCAACTATCCTTGAGCTAACCCGTGTAAAAATGTATCTTTCAAACCATTTTAAAATCTAATTTTAGTGGCACACAAAACCGCTGAGTCAGAATAGATATTTGAAGTTCCTTAATGATCTTAAACAGGTTAGGTTTGCGGTTGACGTAAAAAAAGATGATGGAAGCATCTTCATCCCCTATAGAAGGCCGCGTAGTTTAGCAGTAAAAGATTTATAGTTACAGCGCTCTCATCGGGGGAGAGTATGATCAATTAAGTCAAGATTTACTGAGCTTTGAGAGCAAAAGATTATCATTGAATTGTTTGTTTACTAGGCAAGCTCAGACTGCTCTAAACTGGGCACTTGCAATCGTTCCCACTGTTGATTTTCTAAACTTTATTTGCCAAACTGTACCCGGCACTACTTTGTTAGAAATATTACGGGAGGATAATTTTTATATTTTAGAAAGATTCATAATGAATGAATCTGGAGTGGAAAAATATAAACAAATTAACGAAGAGGCGCTAAAATCCAGACTTGATAAATTTAAGCTATTATTAACGAGAGATCGGGTTGGGGTAAAAATTCATGCATTCTGATAACAAACATAAAGCATTAAGTAGAGAAATAGTAGGTAGTTTTAGTCAAGCCTTGAAGGAAGGCTCTAACAACAAAAACATACCAACATGAATACAAAAATTTAAAATGAACTAGGCGTTGCTAATTTATGCTGGCCGTTACCTCCATTGACAAAAATATCATAACTTTATTATTGATTTATTTAATAAATTTTTGGAATGGTGCCGCGGTTTTGAAGAAAAAGCTCATAAAAAATTCTTTGGAGAGAGCTACCTTATTCTTATTTCGTAAAGAACAAGCTAGAAGCTCACTCGGGATCACCGCTCTTTTTTCCTCCTAGCCGAGGCGTTGACGGTTTTGAAGAGGTTTGGCTATGCTGATCAGTTGAGACTTGTTGGATGGGTGTAGGGTTGACTACTGTATTTGAGTGTTGAATTGGGGAATCGATTCTTCTATAAGTGAAGCTAGCATTGTCAGAAGGATTAGTTCGAGCTGCTTCGCCTGCTAACTTTAAAGCAAGCAGTCTAGCACCTAGGTTACTAGAACTGATCGGTGATGTTGAAGTACCGTCCCCCCCCTCTGGGTTGAGAGAGTGTTGGCATACCTTGTTGGGTTTGGGTAGCTTCGATTTTTTCTGGATTTTTTGTTTCAATGGGATTAATAGGAAAACTTGGGCCTACTCTAGTAAACAGTGAGGGTTGCTGTGGAGTGGTAGTCTGTAAGAATTGTGGCGGTGCCATAACATTAGCAGGTTGTGACGGCGCTCTAAGTGCGAATTTATGACTATCCAACAAATATTGATCTTTTGAATCAACCGCATACATGGCGTGGTGTGCTGTTGAGGCATCGGTTGCGTAGTGACCGCTATCATTTGTCCATTCTTTGATAATCACTCTACCATCCTTTTGATTTCCCTCTCTAGCAAATGTAATTTCTCCTGCAAAGAGTGCGTCTTTGCCGTGGCTAATTGCTGAGTGACCATGTCCTATACGGATTTTAGTAGGATCGTCAGGCATTATAACAAAGGAATACGTTCCTTGTAATGGTCCTTGATCGGGATCGCCAATAAAATTCCCTTCAGAATCTCGATCTAAATAAGAAAAATTAGTAGGAGGTACGGGAGCCATTTTTAATGTCGAGGTTTGTAAACTTATTTCAGGCTCCTTATTAATAACGAATGCTTTTTGCTTTGTCTGGGCGAGTCCAAACTCTTGGGGATAATTTCTTGCTCCTGTTATCATGAATTCGTACGTAGCGTTTAAATGATCCAAAAGGCCTTTTGCTTCCGATAAAAGTTCTTGAGATGGATTTTCTTTATTTAAATTTTCAATTAAAGTTTTGATTTGAGGTTGAGTGTCTTTTAATAGACTATTATAGGCTCTATTTGCCTGGGTTTGTCTTACTGTCTGCGCATTTTCATCAAGAGTTCCTAAGCTTTGTAATCCGATCAATAGAAATGCTCGTTGCCGTTCAAGATTAGGTAATTTTAAATATATTGGTGCTTGATTAGATGAAACAGCGGGTGTTGAAGGAGCGTTGACCCTTTCTATTACTTCCTTACGTTTTAGGGATTCTCTATATATTTGAGCCCATACCTTTTCTTGTGTTGCTTCAGGATATTTTTTAAGGGCTTTTGTAACAATGATATTTGTCAGAAGTTTTTGCTGAGTTTCATTCATTGAATCCATTAGGGGTACTAGACGACCAATTTCTGAAGAAATCCATTCTGAGAGGGCCGTTGACTCTTCGGTGGTTAATTCAGTAATGTTTATTTTTTCTTTCGCTCTCTCGATGAGAGTGTTGAAAAATTTCAACTCAGTCTCACGAGGATTTGCACTCATATTGAGTGGCCTCCTTTAAGCTTTCATCATTTTTCTATATGCAAACAATCCATGTAAGCGTTTGGCTTCATTATATTAGAGTGGAATTTTGATTATTTGTTTAAGGCTATTGAGAGTGAAGGCATAAATTACCCTAAATTAATACTAATTTTAGGGATCAAAGTTTATCTAAATTATCAAAAGAGTGTTATTGCACTTATTATCAAAGCTAAGACTAGTTGTCTAGCCAGGCAAGTGGTTGACATTAAAGCTATAAATCAATAAGCTCTTAACGTGTCCTGTTGATTATATTAAGGGGTACAAATGAGTGCTTGCGACGGAGAATAGCTTGCTATGTCCACTTCCTTAGAACAAGTTCAATTACAATTGCGGAACTGTCCAAAAAAATTTAGGGCTTCCTTTATATCTGCTCTCAACACTAATCAATTAATCTTTGCCGCATCCAATATTGATGATATTGAGTTGAAGCACTATATCTTGCCTTTTTTAAAGGAAAACCACTCTATAAAATATTTAGATATTTCTTATAACGTCAAAATTAGTGATGAAAGCTTGAAAATGCTTTCTGAAGTTAAAACCATTGACTCCTTAAATGTGGGCTATACGGCTATAGGTAGCCTAGGCATTAAATATATTACAAAAACTAAAACGCTTACCCTATTGAATATTGAATTTGGACTCAACCAGGTAGACCCCATTGGAGATGAAATTGCCTTGGAATTGAGTAGTAATAAAACTCTACGGCATTTGAATATTTCTGGAAACCAACTCACCGATGAAGGCATTATGGCTCTTGCAAAAAACCAAGGGCTGAACACGCTCATTATTTGTGCAAACCAAAACCCACTTGGAGGTAAATGCTTGGATGCCTTTAGAACCAATCAAACCCTTAGGAGCTTGGATCTCAGTGCTAATGAGACCCTTAAGGGTGTTAGTAAATCATTGTCCTTAGACATTAATCATTTCAGAAAAATGATGCATGAACAAGCTAAAACGGCTTTTTTATCTGTTATAACATTAACAGATTCTAAAACTGGTCAGCATCATGATGATACTAAAAAGGCTTCCCTATTTTTCAAATATTATTCTGGCGTAAAACGATCTGGTTTGAACGAAAATTTCAATCAAAATATAGTTAATAATCGTTTAACAAATGATTTGCTACGTAATATCTTAAGTTATCTCAAACCAAGACCTTGTGATCTTATAGCGATGCAAGTTTAAAAAAGAGGGACACTCTAGTAAAATGACATTATTCTCTCAAGGGTGATGCTTAAAGTTTTACTTGCTCCCTTCTTTTTTTGTTAAGTGATAAATAGCATTTTCGAAATCTTCTTGCAATCGGGCAGCATGGGTGGTTTTATCAACCAATTGTCGATTTAAGTGGGCTAAACGTTTATCGCGATTGATGAGTTCTCTTTGCAAGAGCATATATTTTTCTTTTAGTGAAAATAATTCATCTTCTAATTTTTTGTTTTTTTCATCCAATTTTGAAGGCGCAGGATGATTTTCTTTAGCCGTATCGTGTACTTGATGATAGGTTTTTAAGATAGCTTTAGCACTATCGGCTTCAATTGGAGCATTGTTCATGGCGCCTACCTCGTTTTGCATAAATGAAACTCACGTTAAAAAGCTCGTAATTCAAGAGTTAGTGAAATTTAGCTTAGTACAATAATTTAAAAAAATAAAGCCAATGAAATAAATTATTTTAGCTGGCTTAGTATTTTATAGGTATTTCTGGGTAGAACAGCTATTTTACCTGACAGATATGGCTTACACGGTGAATAAAACCTTCCTATTTTCTTGAGGAAATTATAGAGTCAGTGCAGGCTGATATTATTGAAAGGGGTGATTGGAATATTGATTCTTTCTAAAAACATTTAAGAATTTATTGAATAAGGAGAGTTCTTTGCCTTGATGGGTCTGGTAAGACTTTAGGATTTTAATCGTCAGCGTATGATCATTGCGTAGTGCCCACTCTAAGGGGATCATGCGATTGTTATCCAAGATATCGATGAGAGTGTCAGGGTGGGCAAGTAGGGCTTTAAGAATATTAAGATGACCATTACGGGCTGCATAATGTAAAGGGGTTAAGCCATCCATATCAATACAATTAACGTCAATTTGGGGAGTGGCGAGAAGTGTCCTAACCGCGTCTTCATGGTTATAGGTAACCGCTAGATGTAAAGGCGTTCTTTTATCATTGTCCACTGGATTAACAATAATATTGGGAATAGAAAGTAATATTGTAATAATGTCGGGGTGCCCATTTCTCGCTGCCCAATGTAAAGGGGTGGTCTGAAAGCGATCAGCCTGATTAATATTAATACCAGGGGCTGTTAATAACACCGTAATGACATCCGCAAATCCGTGCCAAGCAGCCCACTGCAGAGCAGTCCAACCATCACTATTGACTGCATTTGGGTTGATATCAGGTATTGTTAAGAGGGCATCTACAATGTCAGCATTTCCAATTCGTGCGGCCATGTGCAAGGGTGTCCAGCCATTACTACTGGCATGATCGACACGAATATTAGGTACCGTAAGGAGCAATTTAACGGTTTCAACCAATCCTTCTCGGACGGCAATATGCAGAGGAGTCATGCCTTGCTCATTGGGATAGTTTACATCCACCCCGTGGGTTGCAAGACTCATTAATACCTTTGAAATATTACCTTCTAATACCCCTCTATGTAATTCTTGAATACTTTGAAGTACCCGTTCAATGTGCGTGGCAATCTTCTCTGGCGGCATGCCTTCTTCTTGAAATTTCTTCTCTAAGGTATCGACATAATGCGCATTAGTCACGACATTTCTCATGGCGCTTGTATGGACGACGGATTTTAGACGTTCCCCTTCCATAATTGATTTTCGAATCATGACTGTATTTGGTAGAATAGAGGTACGGTTATCCAAAAGGTGGAGGTTATTGAGGGTATATTTTTTGATAAACTCTCTGATATGTTCTCGGTCGTTGTCGGAATGGATGGATTGGGGAGCGAGATCATCGGGTTTTAAAAGTATTTTTGTTAAGTCGAGCAACTCTTTTTGTACGGCTTTGGAACATACATTTTGAAAGACAGCGAAAGAAGTCGTCATCAGGATCCGAATGGCAGCTTTTAGTCGAAAAGGATTAGCACGGGTAACATCACGCAGGATGTGTGAGATTTGTCGTTCAATTTCAGCTTGTTCGTCTGGGAGTAATGGCATAACCCTACTATATGGAATCAAGATGTATCTAAACAAAGTTTAGCTGAGCTTTAGGCGTTCCTGCAATTTTTATAGATTTAATCTGTATATAAACGCAGTCATAAAATACTCCACTTTCGGGTATTCTAATAAACCATGGAAAAAGATCTCTTAAAAAGCCCTATTCCCAGCCGAGTTATTAAGCGTGTGGAAGCTCTTCGCACTGAAATCAGTGCACACAGCTATCGCTATCACGTTTTGGATGCACCTGTTATTCCTGATTCTGAATATGACGCTTTATTTCAAGAGCTGCTGAGTTTGGAGGCAGAATATCCCGCCTTACAGACCCTAGATTCGCCGACCCAACGCGTAGGGGCGCCTCCCCTAAAAGCCTTTCCCGAGGTTATTCACCAAATTCCCATGCTTTCCCTTGATAATGCCTTTTCTGAGGAGGCAGCTCAGGATTTTGAAAATCGCCTTAAAGAGCGTTTGGGGGTCTGCGGAGTAATAAGATATGCGTGTGAACCAAAATTAGATGGTTTAGCAGTTAGCTTAGTGTATGAAAAAGGCATATTTATTTTGGGTGCTACCCGAGGAGACGGTATAAGAGGCGAACAAATTACCGAAAATTTACGTACCATTTCTAACCTTCCCTTGAAGCTACACCTTAATGATCCTCCGCCCTTACTGGAAGTGCGTGGCGAAGCCTTTATGCCAAAGGCAGGCTTTAAGGCGTTAAATGAACGTGCCTTAGCAGCACAACAAAAAATATTTGCCAATCCTCGAAATGCGGCAGCAGGCAGTTTAAGGCAGTTAGATTCTCGTATTACGGCTTCACGGCCTTTGAGTTTTTTCGCTTATAGCATTGCTAGAATAGAGGGCTCTTCTTTTAATTTTAGGCTTCACAGTGACAGTCTTAATCAGTTGAAAGCCTGGGGTTTTCCCGTTTGCCCAGAAAATAAGTGTGTGGAAGGGATAGAGGGGTGTCTAGACTATTATAAAAAACTTCAAGTACGTCGAAGTGAATTACCTTATGAAATCGACGGTGTAGTCTATAAAGTTGATGATCTAGCCTTGCAACAGCGTTTAGGTTTTGTTTCGCGCGCTCCGCGCTGGGCAATTGCCCATAAGTTTCCTGCGGAAGAAGTTTTAACAGAATTAATAGGGGCGGAATTTCAGGTGGGGCGTACTGGAACCCTTACTCCTGTGGCTCGGCTAACGCCGGTTTTAGTAGGGGGAGTTATTGTCAGCAATGCCACCTTGCATAATATGGATGAGATCCGCCGCAAAGATGTGCGGATTGGAGATACAGTGATTGTACGACGAGCAGGGGATGTAATTCCGGAAGTTGTTTCTGTAGTACTACAACGTAGGCCACCTCACACCCAAGAGATTTCTATGCCTAAATGTTGTCCTGTATGTGACTCCGCAATCTTTCGAGAGGAAGGAGAGGCAGCGGCTCGTTGTTTGGGGGGCTTATGGTGTGCAGCTCAGCAAAAAGAGGCTATTCGTCATTTTGCATCAAGACGAGCAATGGATATCGACGGTCTTGGCATCAAAGTGGTTGATCAATTAGTAGAAAAGGGCTTAGTAAAATCCATTGCTGATCTTTATCAGTTGAAAGTAGACGATATTGCAAATTTAGAGCGTATGGGTGTTAAATCTGCTGAAAATCTGATCCAGGCGCTTGAAAAAAGTAAAAAAACAACTTTTGCACGTTTCCTCTATAGTTTAGGGATCCGAGAGGTGGGAGAGGCGACAGCCCAAAGTTTGGCAACACATTTTCAAGATCTCAACTCTTTGATGAATGCAGAGGAAGAGCAATTACAAGAAGTGGCGGATGTGGGACCAATAGTGGCAGCCCATATTCTGGCTTTTTTTCAACAAGCGCATAATAGGGAGATTATTGAGCGCTTATTGGCGGCAAACATAGAATGGCCTGCGGTACCAAAAGCCTTTGCCCGCAGCCTAGCACTTACCAATCAAGTCTTTGTTTTAACGGGCACTTTAACTGTACTCACGCGTGAAGCGGCTAAAGAACGCCTTCAGGCTTTGGGCGCTAAAGTCAGTGAGAGTGTTTCTAAAAAAACAAGTTTTGTGGTGGTGGGTGAGTCGCCCGGTTCAAAATTGGCCAAAGCACAGTCCTTGGGCGTAAAAATACTAAATGAGAAACAACTTTTGGAATTCTTAGACAGTTTTTAAGAGGAATCAGTCAGAACAAACCCGCACATGTTTACCATCATGTCAAACGGTTTACGCAAGGTATACGCTCGCTATTCAAAAGGGAAGCCGGTCGCTTGAGACGGGACTCAGTATAAACAAGAATTATATTACAAGCACCTATTCCCTATTCACTTTTGCAGTTCCACCCTTATTTCCATACCATTCGCCCTCGACATAAGTTGGGGCGTCCTTTCTTCTAATAGAATTTTTTTGAATTCCTAAACATTTCGGAATAAAAAAACCTCTAATCAAGGAAGGAGGTCATTATGTTTACTAAAAAATCTACTCGCCATCGCTTCGCTATCCATGGCTCGCAGCGATGGTTTGATTTGTAGCATGAGCAAGAAAGGAGACTGTTTTGATAATGCCGCGATGGAAAGCTGGAATGGCAGTTTAAAAGTTGAAGCGGTGCACGGTGAGAAATTCGTTTTTCGTATATCGCGATTTCTCGAGCTCGCGTGGTGAGACCTTCAGGTTATTTCGTTCAGTTTAATAAAACTGTCAACTAACGTTACGATTTCCACACCTTATACTTGTATACACGCCCTATTATTCGCTCGACTTATTGGTTCCCCCTCCCTCAACCCTAAAAATTCGAAATTCATTCCATCTCGGAAAAACTTACTTTTTTAAATAGTACACATTGTCGATAGAATGATTTTGAAGGATTGCTAAAATTGTTTGTGTATTAGGAATAATATCCACTTCCGCTGGATCAGAGAGTTCTAATAAGCCACTGCCTGGGTTTTGTTTATGGTAGGCCTCAATGATTAACCAGTAAATATGTTGGGCATAGGTATCCAAAGCATCGGGTTGGTTTAATTGATAGGCCAAAGATTGATTAGGTAAAACTTGATCATTAACACACATATAGGCATAGATTAACGCATCGATTAGATCACAATTAATTCGATAAGAAAGGGGAGACAAATAGGGATCAAGGATCCGATAGATCATTTCAAATAAAGACTCTAAGACGGTAATATCATCCTCTGGGTCTTCATCGTTTTCATCAGGCGTGAATAAAAGAGAAAATCCAAAATACAAGATGGCGTGATCGAGCATATTATTGGAAATTTTTTCAATAGGACAACTTTGATAACGTTGCTCGTATAATAAGCCGAGACAAGTATAGATATCGGCCAATAAGGGACAAATTCGAACATTCTCAGTTTTAAAGGCCATTAAAAGTGCTATCCGAAAAGCTTCTTTTGCTTCTTCAAAATATTGAGGGCCCAATGCCAGTCCAGCTGTTTGGTGGGCATAGGCTAAGGTTGCCCAGATATCATCAGACATGTCTGTCGTTTGTGCTAAATGTTCTAGGGCTTTATTGATATAAAATAAAGGGTGTGATAATTCCAATGCTTTATTATTGACTTCAATTTGTTCATTAACAATTAAATCGGCAATTGAAATAGCAGACTGCGCGAGTAATAAACGATCATCATCCTCGATGGCTAGACCACTGTGAGCGCGCTCTAGGGCTTGAATAGCGTGTTGATAGTCCCGACTAGCTAATTGAAATGAGCTTCTTTCTTCTAGTATTTCAGCACGTTTAAAATAGGCGTGTGCAATTTGGGAGTTCCAATTCGCCTTCCTGTTTTTGATATTAATATTTTTTAATAAAACGATAGCGGCGTTAACGTGCATTTTACTGCGGTTGCAAGAAATATTTTGCTGCGTTGCCAGCGTATAATAAGCAGCGGCTAAGATGGCGCGTTGCTCCTCATTGGGGCGAGGGACTTGCTCAAAGAGTTGAATAAATTTTTGAGCCGCTAATATGGGGTAGTTTGGATCAATGCCTTTTTTTTTGCGGCGTTTTTCGCGGCCTGTCATATTGTACTCCAGTTAATTAACTTAAATCACCAGGTCATTGATCTAGGTATTTATTCAATGGAAAATGGGCACTTCTTTTAGATCATGTTAAGGGGTCTTCGTGCAATTAACAACCCTGGGAGAAGTCTTAGCTTTCGCGGAGCAAGCCTTTACAAAGGCAGGCTTATATTTTGGGCATGGAACAGATAATGCCTGGGATGAAGCAGTGGCCTTAGCGTTATATGTCCTGCAATTGCCACCGGAGGTAGAGGCGAGTGTCTTGGAACGCGTATTAACGGTTCAAGAAAAAGAAACTTTAAATCAGTTAATTAACCAAAGAATCTCCCAATGCATTCCGGTGCCTTACCTTACCCGAGAGGCTTGGTTTGCCTATCTTAAATTTTATGTCGATGAACGAGTGATTATTCCCCGTTCTCCAATGGCTGAGCTGATTTTAAATGGATTTCAACCTTGGTTGGGTGAGAGGCCTGTTTTGCGTATTCTCGATCTTTGTACAGGCAGTGCGTGTATTGCGATTACTTGTGCCCAAATCTTCAAAGAAGCAAAGATTGATGCCGTTGATATTTCAGAAGATGCGCTTGCCGTGGCTCATAAAAATGTCACCTTGCATCACTGTGAACAGCAAGTCAATTTAATCCAGGCAGATCTTTTTTCAGGCTGTGTTGGAAAAAAATATGACATTATTATTAGTAATCCACCTTATGTGGATGCTAGAGCGCTAAAGCGTATGCCGTCGGAATACCGCTGGGAGCCCCGTTTAGCACTAGCAGCAGGTCATGATGGTTTAACAATCGTAAAACGGATCTTAGGAGAAGCTTCCAGCTATTTGAGTCCCAACGGGCTTTTGTTTGTAGAGGTGGGGGCGGCCGCTTCCACGCTGCAAAAATTATATCCCAGTGTTCCCTTTACTTGGTTAGAGTTTCAACAGGGTGGAGAGGGCGTTTTCTTAGTTAATGCGGAGGATAAAGTATGTTGGCAAAATTTTTAGCCCTATTAGGGATTGGTTTATTAATGTGGTTACTGTATCACACAGTACGAACAAATCCTGACACCTTTTCCAAAGAGAGTCTCAGTCGTAGTTTTATGACAATGGGGTTTTTAGCCCTGCTTTTAATTGCGGTGGTGGGATTTGTTGTTATAATACTGCGAGCCAGCCACTAAAGCGATGAAAAAAGGTTAAATAATTATGGATCACAAAACGTTTGATGTTGCCGTACTGGGTGCAACGGGTACTGTCGGGGAAGCAATGCTCTCAATTTTAGAAGAGAGGGGATTTCCCGTCCGTCGCCTTTATGCTTTGGCAAGTCATCGCTCTGCAGGGGAGACAGTTCTTTTTAAAAATAAATCATTGATGGTGGAAGATGTTGAGTTCTTTGATTTTTCAAAAGTACAAATAGGCTTTTTTTCAGCGGGCAGTGCGGTCTCGGCGATCTATGCGCCCAAAGCAGCCGCAGCAGGGTGTGTGGTAATCGATAATACCGCTCAATTTCGTCAGACGCCAGAGGTGCCTTTAATAGTGCCGGAAATCAATGCCGAGCGTATTGCAGATTTCCATTCCCGCAATATTATTGCCAATCCGAATTGCTCTACTATCCAAATGTTGATTGCCTTAAAACCTATTTATGATGCGGTTGGGATCACTCGGATTAATATTGCTACTTATCAATCAGTCTCTGGGACAGGTAAGGGGGGTATTGAAGAATTGATGAATCAATTTAGAGAATTGCTCAATGGGCGTTCGATTGAATCAAAGGTATATCCCAAACAGATTGCATTTAATATTTTACCTCAGATAGATGTTTTTCAGGATAATGGCTATACGCGTGAAGAAATGAAGATGGTGTGGGAAACCCAGAAGATTTTTGATGATCCATTTATTTGTGTTAACGCCACTGCCGTTCGGGTACCTGTTTTTTACGGCCACTCGGAGGCATTGCATATAGAAACCCGTCAGAAAATATCGGCTGAAGCTGCACGGGAGTTGCTGGCTAAGGCTCCTGGCATTATTGTGATGGACAAAAATGAGAGGGGAGAATATCCGACCCCCGTCCCAGAGGCTTCGGGTACAGATGCCGTCTATGTGGGGCGTATTCGAGAAGATATTTCCCACCCCTTGGGGTTAAATTTATGGGTGGTTTGCGATAATGTCCGTAAGGGAGCAGCCTTAAATGCTATTCAGATTGCAGAGATTTTGGTCAACCGCTATTTGTAAACTATAGTAGAGTAGTGGGATAGCTAGAAGTTGAGTGGGAGGAAAATGCGCCACCTTAAAAAGTATCAAAAGCTATGGGTAATCTTGATAACTATCATGTTAGGGGTTTTACCCGAGATAGGTTTTTGCTTTGGATTTGGGCAGATTAAATTATATTCTTATTTAAATGAGCCCTTAGATGCAGAAATAGAGCTCCTAGGAGCAGAAGATACGGATCCCAGTAGCTTAATTGCCACTCTGGCCTCTGCTCAAGATTTTAAAAGGGCAGGTATTGCCAGACCCTATTTTTTATCAAAAATCCGCTTTGAAGTTCAAAAGCAGAAAAACAACTATGTGGTTCGAATCAGGACAGAAGATCCTGTTAAGCAGCCTTATTTAGAATTTATAACGGTTTTAACCTGGCAACAAGGGCGCTTAATGCGAGGATATACCTTGTTGCTCGATCCCGCTCCTTTGGACAGTGCTTCTAAACGGGAGCTAGAAGATTTTATCGCACCGGGGATGTCTAAAGGAGACAAAGATCCTGTTAAAAAAATGCAGGAGAAATTGTCTAAAAGTTTAAGCCTTGGTAAATCGGCGATGGTTGCAAGAAATGAGGGCCCTACCACAGATGTTTATAGTGGGGAAAATTTTCCAGCCAATCAAATCGATCCTAGAAATATCGCGGGACAAAACCTTGAAAATTTATTTGAACCCGAACCGGAACCTAAAAAGGAAACTTTATCTCTGCATCTTCAAAAAGCCCCTCCTGTCTCTATAGAGTCTTCTGAAATGAGTGTTTCTGAGGGCTCAGAAGAAGGGACCAGCATCTCTCCCCCTCTAGATCCG
>Ga0206910_1053_pt1 | contig 24424 bp, 18 predicted proteins | sample Alteio_BWOrgHeat_77_FD_152949 | JGI IMG/M metagenome (GOLD analysis project Ga0206910, IMG submission 152949) | Enriched cells from forest soil in Barre Woods Harvard Forest LTER site, Petersham, Massachusetts, United States -... | ecosystem: Environmental > Terrestrial > Soil > Temperate forest >... | reverse complement strand
GCGAGAGGCGCGCCAGATACAACGTGAAGGGGAGGACGACGGCGGCTTCGAGCCCTACGGTGCCGAACCAGGCCATGCGCTGCGCGTTGGTGGAAACGCGAACGGGGGCAGATTCGGGACGCAGGACTTTGCGCGGCGAAGGGTCGAAGGTGAGCGCGGTGGCGACGTCACCGGTTTTTGCGGCGCGCTCGACTGCGGCGCGGAGGATGGCTTGGTGGCCGAGGTGGATGCCGTCGAAATTGCCGATGGCGAGCACGCTGCCGCGATGGGAGGAGGCGTAGTGAACGGTCCACTCTTCGGGTGAGTTGAAGGCAAGGACAGAGGCGGGGTTCGAATAGGCGGGGACAGCGACGGAACGGCGCGGCGGAGTGGAGACAGTATCCACGCGCACATCGAACTGCAATCCATCGTAGGCGAGCTGGACATGGCGCAGGCCGAGCCTGCGCAGGCGGTCATTGGTTTCGGCGTGGGACAGGTCGTGAGCGATATGGGTGAACCAGGCGCGGCGGGGCTGTAATTTTTCGATCAGGGCGAGGGCTTGGTCGACCGTTTGGTGCATGGGGTGAGGAGCGTCGCGCAAAGCGTCGATGACGAGATCGTCGAGATCGGTGAGGAGCGCGGCGGAGGTTTCCGGCAGGGAACTGAAGTCAGTGAGATACGCGGCGCGGCCAAAGCGAAAGCCGAGGACTTCGAGGTCGCCGTGCAAGAGCGGGACAGGCACAAACTGGACGCCCATCAGTTCGAACGGCGCGTTCACGACATGCAGATCGACGCTGGGGATGCTGCTCTGCGTGGGTGTGCCGTCAAAAACGTAGGCAAAGGCGCGGCGCAGTACGCGGAAGGTTTCTTCCGTGCTGTAGACAGGGAGGGAAGATTTTTGGCGGATGTTGAAGGGGCGAATGTCGTCGAATCCGAGGATGTGATCGGCGTGGTGGTGGGTGAGGAGGATGGCGTCGAGGCGATCGAGGCCGACGCGCAAGGCCTGCTGGCGGAAATCGGGCGTGGTGTCGATGATAACGTTCTGATCGTTGCGCGAAAGGAGCAGAGATGGGCGGAGGCGGTTGTCGTGCGGGTCTTTGGAGGTGCAGACACGGCAGTGGCAAGCGAGCGAGGGCACGCCCATGGAGGTGCCGGAGCCGAGCACGGTGACTTTTATGGGAGCGGCGGACATTTGTGTAAGTTTAATTGTATCCGTTTAGATGAGGATGGTGGAGTCGGGGCGCGAGCGCCGAGCGGGAGAAGGCGTTATTGAAGCTTACGCGGTGAAAGCGGGAGCTAGACTCCCGCACTCCAAAGTTAGGAGCGGGACTTGGCTTTGGCTTGTTGGGCGGCTTGGGCTGCCACGGCTTGATTGACCTCGAGATAGGTCATTTTCAGTTTGCCGAGGAGATCGAGGAGGAGCGAGTCTTCTTCGGGGGCCAGATTGCCCTTGGTTTTTTCGCGCAGTGCATCGAGCATGTCGATGAATTCGCGGGCCGCTTCGGGATCGAGCATGGGCTGGCCGGTGCGCGGGTCCGCGTAGGCACCCAGGACCATGGCGGCGTTGCTGCCGAGCATTCGAACGAGGTTCTCGAAACCTTGCGAGCGCTGCGGAATTTCCGCGGGAGGCACGGCGGCGGGTTTGGCGGATTCAACGGGCGGCGGTGCGGGAGGCTTTGCGGCCTCGCGTTTTGCTTCCCGCTCTTGTTCTTCGACAATTTCCTGGCGCAGTTCACCTTCGGAGTTGAAGGGGCGGCGGTCAATGACGCGAAAAGTCTCTTCTTTGTGGTCGGCCAAGGCGACAATTCCTTTGATAATTATGTTCTCTTAAATCTTAGCATCCGCTTACGGGTTTGGGTAGCGAAGGCAGGGCGCGAAAGAAGCCTGAAGCCTCGATGTCATTTGGCACCTTGCGCGACTGGGGCGCCGCAGTTCCCTCGACTTCGCTCGGGACAGGGCTGCGGCCGCACGGATGGGAACTTGTCAAAAATGGGGCGGCAACGTAGAGTGAAACGTTTGTAGCGCTGGAATTTTCTGGATGGAAGATGGCTTCCCGTAAGACTCCGCTGAAGAAAGCAACATCGCGCTCGACCTCCTCAGGCAAAAGTGCTCGCAAAGCTTCAGGCAAAGCGGACAAGCAGAAGAAACTGACGGCTGGAGAATGGTTCGAGCGGTTGGTGGCGCTGCAAGCGCGGCTGCGCGCGCCGAACGGTTGCCCGTGGGATCGCGAGCAGACGCACGCGACGCTGCGCACGTACTTGATCGAAGAGGCGTATGAAGTCTTGGACGCGATGAAGAGCGGGGATGACGCAAAATTTGCCAACGAAATGGGCGACTTGCTGTTGCAAGTTGTATTTCATTCGCAAATCGCTACGGAAGAAGGGCGATTCACGGTGGCGGATGTGATTCGCGAGGTGCACGAGAAGATGGTGCGGAGGCATCCGCACGTTTTTGGGGAGAAGCGCGCAAAAGATGCGGCGGAGGTTTTGCGGAATTGGGAGCAGATCAAAGCGCAGGAACGGAAGGGGGCGCTGGGGAACGGCGCGGCAAAAGCGGAAGAAAAACCGAAGTCGCTGCTGGACGGAGTGCCGCGTGGGTTGCCAGCGACGATGGAGGGTTTGCAGTTGACGCGAAAGGCTTCGCGGGCGGGATTTGACTGGGACGAAGTGGAGGGTGTTTTTGAGAAGTTGAGAGAAGAATGTGCTGAGCTCCGCCATGCTGCGGAGAGAAAAGATGCGGAGCTGGTGGAAGAAGAGATGGGGGATCTCCTATTCGCGGCGGTGAACCTGGCGCGCTTTTTGCAGGTTGACCCGGAAATTGCGCTGAAAAATGCGAATGCGAAGTTTGTGCGGCGATTTCGGGAGATGGAGCGGTTGTCAGCTGGTAAGGGGCAGAGTTTCATGGAAGTGCCGCGAGACGAGAAAGAGAAACTGTGGGAAGCGGCAAAGCGCAGCGAGAAGGAACCGGCGAAGAGTGAGGCCGCGGGTAAGCGATGAACGAGCAGGCAAAGACCCGCGCTGAAAAACCGAAGGTGGGACAGCCAAGCAAAGCCCCACCCTCAAAAACCGAGGGTGGGGCACCCAGCGTCGGCGAAGGGATCACGATTCGAAAATGTTCCGCGCTTCAGGAATTTCACGCGTGCGTTGAGCTGCAGCGGGAAATTTGGGAGGAAGAGGATTTGGAGCTCGAGCCGTCGACGATGTTCGTGGTGGCGTCGATAACCGGCGGACAGGCGCTGGGAGCTTTTGAGGGCGGGAAACTGGTGGGATTCACCATGGCGGTGGTGGGCGTGCGGAATGGCGTTGCGTATCTGCACTCGCACCAGACAGGGGTGAGCGCGGCGTATCGCGACCGCGGCGTGGGGCGCATGCTGAAATTGTTTCAGCGCGACGACGCGCTGGCGCGCGGGATTCGGTTGGTGGAATGGACATTCGATCCGCTGGAGATGAAGAACGCGCATTTCAATTTAAATCGACTGGGAGCGATTTGCCGGCGATATCTTCCGAACCTTTACGGCGTTACCACCAGCCCACTGCACCGGGGAATTGATACCGATCGGTTGGTGGCGGAATGGCAGTTGGACTCGCCGCGCGTGATTGCGGCAATACAGGACCTGGCACCGACGGCCAGCCATGCGCCCGCGACGATTGACGTGCCGGCGGAAGTTGAGCTTTTGAAGCAGGATGAAAAGAAAACGCGTGAGGTGCAGGGGCGGGTGCGCGAAGAGTTTACGGAGCTGTTCGCTCGCGGGTATGCGGCGATCGGTGTTCGCCGCGAAAGCAAAGGATCGGCGTATCTGCTGGCGCCGTGGAGCGATTTCTAGCAGTTTATTTTTTGAGCGTTCGGGAGGCGAGGAGACGTCGCGAGAATGCGAATTCGAGAGATAACCCTGCGCGAGTTGCGGATGAAGCTGGTCACACCGTTTGAGACCAGCACGAATGTTACGGACGAGCGGCGCATTGTGTTGGTGGAAGCGGATGTGGATGGCGTGACGGGTTGGGGCGAGTGCGTGGCGGGAGAGACGCCGACGTATAGCCCGGAAACGACAGAAACGGCTTGGCACATTTTACGCGATCACCTTTGGTCGTTGATGCGGGGGAAGGAATTTTCCGGGGCGGCGAAGGTTTGGGACCTATTGGAGCCGGTTCGCGGGCACAACATGGCGAAGGGAGCGTTGGAATCTGCGGTGTGGGACGCGGAAGCAAAGCAGAAGGGTATGCCGCTGGCGAAGCTGTTGGGCGGAGTGCGCGAGGAGATTGCTTCCGGTGTTTCGATCGGAATCAAGGGGTCGCTGGATGAACTTGCGGCGGCGGTGAAGAAGGAACTTGCCGCGGGATACCAACGCATCAAGATCAAGATCAAACCGGGTAAAGATGTGGAGCAGGTGAAGCGGGTGCGCCAGGATTTTCCGGGTATCAAGTTGATGGTGGACGCGAATTCGGCGTATCGCGCTTCGGATTGGCCGCTACTGAAGGAGCTTGACGGCTATCACTTGATGATGATCGAGCAGCCGCTGGGATGGGACGATCTGTACAGTCATGTGGAATTACAGAAGAAGCTGCAGACGCCGATTTGCCTGGATGAGTGTATTCATACTCTGGAGCAGGCGCAGGCGGCGATCGCGCTGGGGGCGTGCAAGATCATCAATATAAAGATGGGGCGCGTGGGTGGCTACACGGTGGCGAAGCAGATCCATGATCTTTGTTTGGCGAAGGGGATTCCGGTGTGGTGCGGCGGAATGCTGGAGGCTGGGATCGGGCGCGCGCACAATATCGCGCTTTCGACTTTGCCGAATTTTATCTTGCCCGGCGATGTGACCGCGAGCCGGCGTTATTGGCACGAAGACATTATCGAGCCGGAAGTGACGGTTTCGGCGCAGGGAACGATACGCGTGCCGAGCGGGCCGGGAATCGGTTTCGCGCCGCGCGTGGATCGCATCGAGCAGTTCACCGTGCGCAAAGAGCGGCTGGCCTGATTCGGTGTACGTCGAGACCTCGGCGGGGCGCGCTCCCAATCGCGTGGCGAGGGCCGCGTCGATCGGCCTGGTTGTGGTGGTCTGGGCGGTCAACTTCATCGCCGCGAAGATTGGACTGCGTTATCTGCCTGCGGTGACCATGGCGTCGTTTCGCGTGACGATCGCGGGGCTGTGCATGGTGCCTGCCTACCTTATCTGCTCACAATTGCCTGCTTTTGCGGATGCGCGTCGAGCGCGGCAGCAGGGATTTACGCGCCGGGACCTGTGGACGTTTGTTTATCTGGGATTTTTTGGGGTGGTGGTCAATCAGATGTGCTTCACCATGGGCTTGCGCTACACGTCGGTGGGACACGCGGCTGTGATTGTGGGCATGGGGCCGATCTACACGCTGGTGCTGGCGGTGCTGTTTCGGTTGGAACGCGCGACCTGGCACAAGGTGGTTGGCATGGCGATCGCGTTTGCGGGCGTGGCGGTGCTGGCTTCGGAGAATGGTATTTCGCCGCGCTCGCCTTCGCTGCTGGGCGACGCGATTACGATGACGGGGTCGATTGGGTTCGCGACGTATGCGGTGCTGGGGAAGCGCGTTGCGGGGAAGTATGATGCGCTGACCATGGCGGCATTCAATCATTTTGCCGGGGCGATCATTATTTTGCCGGTGGCGCTCCACCAGGCGCGGGCCATGGGGCCCATTTCTAGATGGCGCGCGGTTCCTTGGCAAGGGTGGACGGCGCTGCTGTACATGGGGCTGTGCAGCTCGGCGCTGGCTTACATTCTTTATTTTTGGCTGCTGCGGTATTTAGAGGCATCGCAGTTGGCGGCCTTCACGTATTTGCTGCCAGTGCTTGCCGTGATTTTGGGGATCGTGCTGTTGGGCGAACGCGGGTCCGTCCTGCAAATTGTGGGCGGGGGACTGGCGCTTGGCGGCGTGTACTGGGTGGAGTCTGGGCGCGAGCCGTAGGTTGGGTAGTGGGTCAGTTTGAATTTTGACCCTTATTGTCACGAATAAGAAAATTCAAACTGACCCACTACCGTACGTTGCCGCGGCTTGTGCTAACGTAGCGGCGGCTTGAGCGGCTGGAAGCGCTGATTTTCTGGAGAACGGATTCGTGGCGAATATTCCCATGCGGAGTGGCGGAGCGGCGGCGCGCATCGCGGTGATTCCCGGCGATGGGATCGGCAAGGAAGTCACGCCGGAAGCGGTGAAGGTGCTGCGGGCGGTCGCGGCGGCAGGGAAGCGGGCGCTGGAATTTGTGGAGTTTGATTGGGGCGCGGACAAATATCTGCGCGAAGGAGTGTCGCTTCCGCCCGGTGCCGTCGAAATGTTGCGAGATGAGTTTGACGCGATACTTTTTGGGGCGCTGGGCGACCCGCGGGTTCCTTCCAACCAACATGCGGCGGATATCCTGTTGGGCTTGCGGTTCAAGCTGGACCTTTATGTGAATGCGCGGCCCGTTGAGCTGCTGCATGAGCGGCTGACGCCTTTGCGCGACCGGACCGAGAAGGATGTCCGCATCATGGTGTTTCGAGAGAACACCGAGGGGCTCTATGTGGGCGTCGGCGGGTTCTTCAAGAAGGGCACGGCGGACGAAATTGCGGTGCAGGAGGATGTGAACTCGCGCAAGGGCGTGGAACGGATCATTCGGTATGCGTTTGAGTATGCGCGGAAGAACGGGCTGAAGCGGGTGTGCATGAGCGACAAGTCCAATGCCATGACGTTTGCGCACGACCTGTGGCAGCGCGTGTTCAAGGAAGTGCGGCAGGAGTATGCGGAGATTGAGTCGCGGCACCTTTACATCGATACGCTGGCGATGGAGATTGTGCGCGACCCGCGGCAGTTTGATGTGATCGTGACTTGCAACTTGTTTGGGGACATTATCAGTGACTTGGGGGCGCAGTTGGCCGGGGGGTTGGGGCTGGCGCCATCCGGGAATATTCATCCGGGGAAGACGTCGCTGTTCGAGCCAGTGCACGGGTCGGCGCCGAATATTGCGGGCAAAGGGATTGCGAATCCTCTTGGCTCCGTGCTCACCGCAGGCATGATGCTTGAATTTTTGGGCTGTAAGGCGGAAGCGGCGGCGCTGCATTCCGCGGTGAAAGAGGCGCTGTTCAAGAACTACTTGACTCCGGACCTTGGGGGTACGAAGAAGACGACTGAGGTCGGAGATTGGCTGGCGGATTTTGTTGCGAAGGCTGCTGCGCCTTAAAGCGTTACTTCAGGTTGAGCGTTGCGTGGTTAGGCTGACTGCCAGCGGGCGGATTGCTTGCCTCGCGCCATTATCGTAATCAACATTCCCATCAAGAACCCTCCTACGTGGGCCCACCACGCGACTCCGCCGGAAGTGACGACGCCGAGGGAGGCGAATGCCGACAGGAACTGCAGGATAAACCAGTAACCGAGAATCAGGACGGCGGGAATTGGCACAAGGAAAACAAACACGAGCGTCAGAATTCGGGAGCGCGGGTAGAGGATGGCGTACGCTCCCATTACGCCGGAGATGGCCCCGCTGGCACCGAGGGCGGGGACGGTCGAGTTCATATTGAACACGACGTGCAGCAAGCCCGAGCCGACTCCGCAAAAAAGGTAAAAGAACAAGTAGGTGAAGTGGCCGTAGAAGTCCTCGACGTTGTCGCCGAAGATCCACAGGAAAAGCATGTTGCCGGCGATATGCAAGATTCCGGAGTGGAGGAACATGCTGGTGAGCAAGGGCAGGAAGGCGACCTCCAAGGGAGCATGGCCGGAAAGCGCGGCGGGGAAGCGGGCGGGAACGGTGGCGTAGACAGTCATGAACGCTTTGAAGGTGTGCGGCGGCAGGGTGTACTGGTAAAGGAAAACGAGGACGTTTGCGGCGATGAGCGTGGTGTTGATGATGGGGTAGGTGCGGCGGGGATTCAGGTCTTTGAGAGGAATGAACATGAGCGCGAGTGGGAATTGCAGAGTACCGGAAATGAAGGGAAATGCAAGTTAGGGAAGGAGGAGCGGCTGAAGCGTGTCTGATAATATTGTCGTCGCGCCGACATGGTTTACATAATCTGGAAGGGCTGCAATATGCAGAAAATAAGCCACATTCATTCGCGGGCGGCTTCCTTGCGACGATTGGCTGGCCCGAACTTCGGGAATGTCCCCAAAAGAGATTGTGGCGGCTTCAACGAGGCCCAGATTAAAGATGCTGCGAAGAGAGAAGATGCGCGTGGCGAAGGAAACCTACCGAGCGCTAGTCGGCGATCCAAATTTTGCTGACGGCTTTTCCTGTCCAGGCGTAGAGGAGTCCCCAGGATTCGTACTCGAAGAAAACAATAACAGGTCTTGTTGCTCGAATTGTTCGCCTGCCGTAAACGTCCCGGTAGTCACCCGGTGGCAGCAGGCTCCATACCACGGGGACGTTCGGGCCCCCGCTAGCCAGCAGGACGACCTTCCAGGTTCCCTCAACTTGGTGGGCAACCACCAACTGCGCGTTCTGGTTCGTCGCCCCATTCGGGATCAAAACAAGGGCCAACGTCGGTTTGCCGTCGCCATAGAAATCAACCTTGATCAAGCCTGGGCAGCTATTGCCGTGGTCCGATTGGAAGAACCCTTTGTCATCCTCTTGAAGATCGGGCAGAGTGACGACCTTCGTCCCCGGGTACTTGGTCGCGATTTTACGGTGCAAGTCCTGCGGCAGTTCACACCCCGCAGTTTGTGGCGCTGCAGGCGCAGCCTTGGGGAACCCGAACAGGCAAAATCCAACCGCACACATTCCTATCGATTTTAAGCTCACTCGGTACCTCGCATTCGGCTCATTGTATTTCTCTGTAGTTCCAGTTGGCGGCTTCTCTTGAGGCCGAATGGCAAATTCCAATTCCCGGCGCTAGAACCAGAATATGAGTCTTCCGTCAGCTGATGCAACTGGTCGCAGGTGTAGGTTTGTTGTGCATATCACGGAATGATTTGCGTGGAGTGAGCGCGTGTGGTAATTAACTTAGCTCTGCGTGTGCGTGCGATTCGGACGTAGCCTCACGGTGGAGATGGAGTTCGACGCAGCGTCGGCGCGCCGACAGCGAAATGCCCGCCAGGGAAACGGAAGCCATTATCTTGAAGACATTTCCGCTGGGCGAGGCCGACCGCCTGGTGAGCTTTCTCGGACGCACGTCCGGGCGGGTGCGCGGTGTCGCTGGCGGTGCGCGGAGCGTCAAGAACCGCTACGGCTCGACGCTGGAGGTTCTTTCTCACGTGCAGATTTGGTACGTGGAGAAGGAAACGCGGGAGTTGGTGCGCATTCAGCAATGTGAGCTGCTGGAGTCGTTCCACAAGGCGCAGAGCAACTATGAGTTGAGCACTGGGCTGGCGGTGATCAGCGAGACCGCAGAGTTGGTGCTGCCGGACCATGAAGCCGCCGAGCCGATGTTCCGGCTGATCCTGCTGGCGGCGCGGGAGATCGAGCGAACGGGGGATTGGGCACTGCCGCTGACGTACTTCGCGTTCTGGACGGTGCGGCTGGGCGGGTGGCTGCCGCGGTTTGATCGCTGCTCGTTGTGCGGAGCGGAGTTTGGACAAGGCGCGGCGTACCACGCGACTTGGGAGCCGGGGCTTCTATGCGAGAAGTGCCGGCGTCCGGGAATGAAGCCGCTGCACCTGGAGGCACGCCAGCTTGCGGAGCGATTTACGGGGGAGCGGATGGACCGGATAGAAAGACTTAAGGATTCAAGTAAAACTTTAACAGAGCTGCGCGAAGCGGCTTTGAATTGGATCGAGCACAACAGCGACAGGAAATTGAAGGCACGAGAGCTCTTGGAGACGACTTGAAAGTTAAAGTAAAACCTGAACAGCGGACTGGAATCACATTTCAAGATTTGATTTTGAAGCTGTCGCAATTCTGGGTGCGGCAAGGCTGCGTGTTGCAGCAACCGTACGATGTGGAAGTCGGGGCAGGGACGATGCACCCGGAAACGTTTCTGCATGTGCTCGGACCTGCGGCGTATCGGGTGGCGTACGCGCAGCCGAGCCGTCGGCCCGCCGACGGTCGCTACGGCGAGAATCCCAACCGGCTGTACAAGCATTTGCAATTTCAGGTGGTGCTTAAACCCTCGCCGGTCGACGTGCAGGGTATCTACCTGAAGAGCCTCGCGGCGATTGGAATTGATCTCAAGGAACACGACATTCGGTTTGAGGAAGATAACTGGGAGTCGCCGACGCTGGGAGCTTGGGGGATTGGCTGGCAGGTTTTGCTCGACGGGCTCGAGATCACGCAGTTCACGTATTTCCAGCAGAGCGGAGGAATCGACCTGGATCCCATCTCGGTGGAACTGACCTACGGGCTGGAGCGCATCTGCGCTTTCTTGCAAGGCGTGGAGAGCGTCTACGATTTGCGGTGGTCGGACGACAAAAGCTACGGAGAGATTCGGCTGGCGGAAGAGCAACAGTTTTCTGTTTACAGTTTTGATCGCAGCGACGCCGAAGCGATTCGGGCGGAGTTCGAGTTACACGAGCGGCAAGCTAAAGAACTACTTGAAGGTTTTACGGGAACGGAAGGGCAGGAGCGGACGCGCTACCCGATTCTGCCGGCTTATGACCACTGCCTGAAATGTTCGCACCTCTTTAATCTGATGGATGCGCGCGGCGTGATCTCGACCACGGAGCGAGCTGCTTTGATGGCGCGTGTGCGAACGCTGGCTTGCCGGGCTGCAGCCTGCTATCTCGAACAGATTGGCGGGACGCAGGAGCGGCGCGACCTGCGCGCAGAGGTGCGGGCATGAGCCCAGCACCCAAGAAAAAACAGCGGGTTGCGACGCCTGCGATGGCGCAAGCGGAGAAGGGACTAGAGTTGCTCTTCGAGATTGGCTGCGAGGAGATTCCCGCGGGCATGGTCGCTAAAGCGGCTGACGATCTCAAGTCGTACATCGAGAAGTTGCTGACGGCAGAGAGCCTCGGGACGGGCGTGACGGTAGAGACGTTCGGCGGTCCGCGGCGGCTGACACTGTGGGTGCAGAACCTGCCGCGCAAGCAGGCAGACGTGGTCAATGAGGTGACCGGGCCGCCGAAGTCGGTGGCGTATGATTCGGTCGGCGAGCCGACACGCGCCGCGGTTAGCTTCGCAGAGAAGCAGGGGGTTGCGCTGCACGAAGTCTTTTTGGTGACCACACCGAAGGGCGAGTACCTCGCCGCGAAACAGGTCAAGCACGGCCGCACCGCGGAGCAAATTCTTGCCGACATCCTGCCGCGCGCGGTCCATGATCTGGCGTGGCCGCGTTCGATGACCTGGACCGGTCTGGACGGCCAGAGGTTTATCCGCCCCATTCGCTGGATCGTGGCGGTGCTCGGCGGCAAACCATTGAAGCTTACTTGCGCCGGGATCGCCGCCGGAGACACGACGCGCGGCCATCGCTTCCTGGGTGCGCAGTCTATTCGCGTACGAAACTTCGCGGAGTACGAGAAGAAGCTGCGTGCCAACGGCGTCATCGTGCGACCGGCCGAGCGGCGTGCCAAGATTGAAAAAGAGCTGGCGGCGCAAACGAAGACGGCGGGAGTTCGCCTGCATGAGGATCCCAATCTGCTCGATCTGGTCACATACTTGAATGAATTTCCGACGGTAATTCAAGGAAAGTTCGACCCGGCGTTTCTGAACTTGCCGGACGAGATTCTGATCACGGTGATGCGCGACCACCAGAAGTATTTCGCGCTGGAGAAACGGGGCGGGGAATTGGCGCCGGCGTTTCTGGCGGTGATCAATCTCGCCAAGGACTCGAAGGGTTTGGTTCGGGCGGGACATGAGCGCGTGTTGCGCGCGCGGTTTGCGGACGCGCAGTTTTTCTGGGCCGCCGACCAGAAATGTCGGCTCGCCGACTATCTGCCCAAGCTCGAAAAGGTCACCTACGAGTCGCGGCTGGGCAGCTATCGCGACAAGGTCGAGCGCATCCGAGCCATCGCGCGCTGGCTGATGGAGCAGTGGTTCAACCTGGGCATGATGCAAGCGCACGTGGCGGATGCCGACCGCGCCGCCGAATTGGCTAAGTGCGACCTTGCCACCGAAATGGTCCGCGAGTTCACCGAGTTGCAGGGCATCGTGGGCGGGCTCTACGCGCGGGCGCAGGGTGAGGCGGACGACGTTGCCGATGCCATCTACGATCACTACCGGCCGGTGGGACTTGACGATCCTATTCCGCGCAACCTGATCGGCTGCGCCGTGGCTATGGCGGACAAACTCGATTCCATTGTCGGATGCTTCGCGGTCGGACTTGTGCCGACTGGCTCGAGCGACCCCTACGCGCTACGTCGCGCAGCCTTAGGCGTAGTGAAGATTATTCTGGACAAGAAGCTTCCAGTGTCGCTCTCGCAAACGGTCGGGGCGGTCGCGAAAGTGCTGCACTCCAGTGCTCCGAAGAAGAGCGTGACACCGAAGCAAGAGGGGCAGGTTCTGGACTTCATCCTGGACCGTGCGCGCTACGTTTTTCGCGAACGTGCCGGATACGGGTACGACGAAGTCAGCGCCGTCTTCCGCGCGGGTGCCGACGATCTGCTGGATGCGGAGAAGCGGCTGGCGGCGCTGCGGTCGATTCGCAAGTCGAAGAACTTCGAGCCGCTGGCGGTTTCCTTCAAGCGCATTCGCAAGATACTGGAGAAGTCCAACGTAAAGAGCGACGGTGTCGTCGCGCAGCCGGAACTTTTCGAGAGCGAAGCGGAGAGGGAACTATTCACTGCCGGGCGCGCCGCAGCAGCTAAGGTGCAAACAGAAAAGCGAGCCGGGCAGTATGAGCAGGCTCTCGAACGCATTGCGGGATTGCGCAAGTCGATCGATCGCTTCTTCGACGAAGTGATGGTGATGGCGGAGAACGAGGCGGTGCGCAAGAATCGCTTGGCGCTGCTGGCGGAATTATTGCGAGAGTTCACGACGGTGGCGGATTTTTCGGAAATCGGTGCCAGCGAGTAATGTCAAGTTTTACTTGAGGTGCGTGGTTGTCGGCGCAAGCGAGTCGGCACGCCGACATTGTTCGAGGAGTCCCAACAGATTAGAAAGTCGAATCAGAATAAATCTCAAAGCGAGGATACAGTGACAAAGTGGGTCTACTTTTTTGGCGCAGGTAAAGCAGAGGGCGACGGCACGTGGCGCGATTTGCTCGGTGGAAAAGGCGCGGGCTTGGCGGAGATGACCAGGATCGGCTTGCCGGTGCCCGCGGGCTTCACGATCTCCACCGAGGCTTGCGACTACTTCTACAAGAACGGCAAGAAGTATCCGGCAGAGTTGAAGAAGCAAGTGGCGGAGCAGGTGAAACGCCTGGAGAAGGTGACCCGCAAGAGGCTCGGTGATCCCAAGAATCCGTTGCTGGTCAGCGCGCGCTCCGGTTCGGCGCGGTCGATGCCGGGCATGATGGAGACGATTCTAAACCTTGGCCTGAATGATCGCTCGGTACAAGGGCTGGCGGAGTCCACGAAGAACGAGCGCTTTGCCTACGACGCGTATCGCCGCTTTGTGCAGATGTACTCAACCGTGGTGATGGAGTTGCCGAAGGAAGATCTCGAGCATCGCTTGCGTGCGATGAAGGACAGGCTTGGCGTCAAGCAAGATACCGATGTGCCGGCCAGCGGCTGGAAAGATTTGGTCAAAGAATACAAAGCGAACTTCCGCGAGAAGACTGGGAAGGATTTCCCCGAGGACCCCATCGAGCAATTGTGGGGAGCGATTGGCGCGGTGTTCGGTTCGTGGATGGCGGAAAAGGCCGTCACGTATCGCCGCGTAGAGAAGATTACCGGCTTGCTCGGCACGGCCGTAAACGTAGTGCAAATGGTTTTCGGCAACACGGGCGACACTTCCGGAACTGGCGTCTGCTTCACTCGCGATCCGAGCTCCGGCGAAAAGATTTTTTATGGCGATTACCTTGTGAACGCGCAGGGCGAAGACGTGGTCGCCGGAATTCGCACACCTATGCACCTGAGCGAAATGAAACGCGCCATGCCCAAGGTGTATGCGCAGCTCGAAAAAGTTCGAGTGAAACTTGAGAAGCATTATCGCGACATGCAGGACATGGAGTTCACCGTCGAAGACGGCACGCTCTACATGCTGCAGACGCGCACTGGCAAGCGCACGCCGGCTGCGGCATTTCGTATCGCGGTGGACATGGCGAACGAAAAGCTGATCACGAAGGAAGAGGCGATCGAACGCATCAAGCCGGAAGACATCGAACGGCTCTTCTATCCGATTATCGACTCAAAGGTGGACAAGCGCTCGCTGGAGTCGCGCATCTTGGCGAAGGGCATTAACGCGGTCCCGGGGTCGGCGGTCGGCAAAGTGGTTTTCTCCGCGCACAAGGCGGAAGACTGGGCGGCGAAGGGCGACAAAGTAATTCTGGTGCGCCGCGAGACAAGCCCTGAGGATGTCGGCGGTATGGCTGTCGCGCAAGGCATTCTCACCGCGACCGGTGGGAAGACGAGCCACGCCGCCGTGGTTGCGCGCGGATGGGGCAAGTGCTGCGTCGTTGGCGCGGACGCTTTGAACATTGATTACAAGACGAGCGTAATGACCACGAATGGCAAGGTCGTAAAGGAAGGGGACTGGCTCACGCTCGATGGTAGCGATGGCATTGTTTATACCGGCGAAATGCCGCTGGTTGTGCCGCAGCTTCCGAAATCGTACGACACGCTGATGAAGTGGGTCGATGAGACGCGGCGCCTGGGCGTCCGCACTAACGCGGATACGCCGCAGGATGCTCGCAAAGCGCGCGAGTTCGGCGCGGAAGGCATTGGCCTATGCCGCACGGAGCACATGTTCTTCACCGACTTCGAGCAGCCGGAACGCAGCCACGAACGCCAACGCGCCATCCAGGAAATGATCCTGGCCGATGCGAAAGAAGCGCGTGTGGCGGCGCTTGACAAACTGCTTCCGTTTCAGCGGCGCGACTTCATCGGCATCTTCAAAGCCATGGACGGCTTCCCAGTGACCATCCGCCTGATCGATCCGCCGCTGCACGAATTTGTTCCTCATGAGCGCGCCAAGCAGCAGGAGTTGGCCAAAGAGTTGAAGCTCGACGTCGAGAAAGTGGCGCGCCGGGTTGAACAATTACATGAAGCCAACCCGATGTTAGGGCATCGCGGTTGCCGCTTGTGCATCACGTATCCAGAAATTCTGGAGATGCAGGTACGCGCCATCATTGAAGCAGCCATCGAGTGCCAGAAGAGCGGAGTTAAAGTATTACCTGAGATCATGATTCCGCTTACTTTGGATCGAAAAGAGATGTCGATACTTGGGGACTCGACTCGACGCGTAGCGGAAGATCTGATCAAGAAGGCCGGCATCAAGTTGTCTTACCTTGTCGGAACGATGATCGAACTGCCGCGCGCCGCTCTGCTTGCCGATGAGATCGCCGAAGTGGCGGACTTTTTCTCGTTCGGGACCAACGACCTCACGCAGACCACTATGGGGCTCTCACGCGACGACGCCGGCCGATTCCTGCCGGATTATGTCGATGAAAAAAAGGCTGCCATATTCACCGCCGATCCATTTCAGTCGCTCGATACGAAAGGCGTAGGAATGCTGATGCGCTGGGGCATTGAGAAGGGTAGAAAAACTCGCGCCAAGCTCAAGGTGGGCATCTGTGGGGAGCACGGCGGCGACGCCGACAGTGTGAAGTTCTGCCACGCGATCGGGATGGACTACGTCAGCGCGTCACCATTTCGCGTGCCGATTTCTCGCCTAGCTGCGGCCCAAGCCGTGATTCAGGACAAGAAGGCGTCCAAGGCGAAGCGAAAGTAATACTTGAAGTATGAAGCTTCTATGTTGTCCAATTTTGAATTTTCAGACCCTTGACACGAGCGAACTCTCGTTCATTGTTAGTGACCAACGTCAGGTTCGCTGCGACGGCATGCGCCGCAATCCACAGGTCATTGTTCCCGATTTGCTGACCCCGGCTCTCTAAGTCAGCACGAATAGCACCGTATATTTCGGCTGCAGTTTCGGGCAGCGCTGCGATAGGTGCGGCACGCTTCAGTTCTTCCAATTGCGCAATCGCTTCGTTCCGTCTGACGCTTTTCGCGGCACCGTAAGCCAACTCGCCGAATGTAATGACGGAGAGCACAGCCTCGCCATAGGGGAGCTTTTGAAATCGAGCGAATACCCTGGGCGGTCGGTTGCGTCGTATATAGATGAGAATATTTGTATCCAACAGGAAGCGCGCTTCCATCTACAAGCCCTTCCGCTTTTGCGGCAGATCCTTTTTCTTGCTGCGGACTAACACGTCCTCCGGTAGGTTGGCAATTATTTCGAAAGCGCGGGCCATGGTGCCCGGCGTTTCTCTGAGCACGATCTCATCCCCCCGACGATAGATCTCCACTTCTTTGCTTTTCAGACGGTATTGCTTAGGCAGCCGGACTGCTTGGCTGTTTCCTGATCGAAATACCTTGGCTGTAGCCATGAGACAAGACTCCAAACGTATATACGTTGAGTATACACAATCTTAGCCGCCGGTGGAAGGCTGCTCAGGTTGGCATTTTGAAGAAGAAGTAGAGGCCGAGGAAGAAGAAGATAATGTCGGGCGACCAGCCGGCGAGCAGCGGCGGGAGTTGGCCGATGCCGCCCATTGCGGCAAGTAGTTCCGCGCCGAGCCAGTAGATGATGCCGATGGCGATGCCGATGGCGACGCCTCCGATCGCGCCGCGCGTGCCCACCAAAAATGCGAATGGGAACGCCAGCAGCATGCTCACCGGTGCGATGAGCGGGAACGCCAGCTTGCGGTGCCACTGCACCGTGAGCGCGGAAACATCGAAGCCCGCGCGGTGCAGCTCGTCGATATAGCGGTGTAATTGCGGCCAGCTCATCTGGATAGCGGGCAGCACTTCGCGATTGAAATAACTGGGCGGCTCGGTAAGCTCCGGTAAATCTTTCACATTGAAGCGCTCATAGCGGTCAATCTTGCCGCTGGAGAATTCCCGTATCCAGCCGGACTCCAACAGCCAAAGCTTTTGTGTCGCGGACCATTGCGCGCGCGCCGCAAAGATGCGGCGGCGAATCTCGAACGTGACGGGGTCAACCTCCAGCACGGTCAACCCGCCAAAGAGGTTTTGCGCGGGGTCAAACAGATCGTAATTGTAGATTTTTGAATTCTGGCCAAAAATCCAGCGTTCCGGCTGCTTGTAGGTTTGCGGAGGGCGGCCTTTGATCTGGTTGCGCAAAGCATCCTGCCGCTGGTTGGCGTAAGGCAGGAAAGTGTCGTCGAGCACGATCATGCTGCTTGCGAGCGCCAATCCCGCGAATAACATCGGCACCGCGAGACGATAAAGGCTGATGCCGCTGGCCTTACAAGCCACAATTTCGTTGTTTTTGCTCATGATACCCAGCGTCGCCAGAATGGCGACTAGCGCCGCGAGCGGCGCCAGCTGATAGATCAAGTAAGGCGTCAGAAACCAGAAGTATTCCACCACCACGATGAACGCGATGCGATGGCGGGCAATATCGTCGAGCAGCTCAAAAAACGTGAAAGCCTCGAACAAGAACACGAACACCAGCATCAGCATCGCGAAGTACGAGAAAAACTTTCGGAGTAAGTACAAGTCCATGAGCAAGGGCAAGCTTCCGCCAGAATGAGCGAGCGCGTCTCTGTGCGAGCGGCTGCCATTGGAGATGCGCACGGCTGTCCTGACGCGCACGGTCCGCAGGCGAATCAGACGGAACCAAGTCTTCGAGCGTCCGAAGGGTTTGAGCCAACTGGTTTCGCCGCGGAACTGCTCCATGCGTGGCAGCAATGCCAGGCCAGCAAGCACGAGCACCGCGTCCGCGATCCACATGCCGACCGCGGGAGGAACGGTGCCTTGACGGGCCATTCCCGCGCCCATGATCAGCAGCAAGTAGTAGGACGCGATGAGTACGACGGCGATCAGCGAACCGGCGGCACGTCCGCCGCGTCTCGGCTGTGCCCCAAGCGGCACCGCGATCAAAGCAAATGCCAAGCACGCCACGGGAAATGCAAGGCGGCGATACATTTCAACACGCGCTTCGCGCCACCCCGCCGTCTCGTCCCGCGCGAGCTGGCGCAGTGGCCGCTCCGGATTGCTGAGTTGCCGCGGTTGCACGGGCAGCACGCCGGTGACCTCGATGGGAATGTCGCTCTGCCCAAAGGCCGTGACCGAGTAATGATCCGGGTCGGTGCGATCGAACTCGTGTGTGCTTCCGCCTTGCAGGTGCAGCTCCAGCTTGCCCTGCTTCGGCTCGGCAATTACAATCGCATTCTCCGCCAGGGTCACGCGCGAGCCGTTCTCTCCGCCGGCTTCCGCGAGAAACACGCCGTGCCATTGCGTGCCGCTGGCTGAAACGTCGTTGATATACAGCACGAGTCGAGGAAAGCGTTCATCAAATACGCGCGGTTGCACCTGGAAGCTGACTTGCGAAGCGATGAGGTCGGCTTCGAGGGTACGAAAGGTGTGCAGTGCCACGGGACCGAGCCACAGCGTCATCACCGCGGTCGCGAGCGCACCGGCGACAGCCAGCACGCCGACCGGCAGCAGGATGCGCCGGCGACCAATGCCCAAGGCCGTCAGGGCGATGATCTCGCTGTCGGCGGACATGCGGCCAAGGCCTAGCAACACGCCAAGCAGAACGGCCATCGGAATGGTGAAGGTAAATACGCCGGGAAAAATGCATAGAAACAATTTCAGAATTTGGCTGCCGGAGCCGCTGTGCCGGACGAACAAGGCCATCAGGCGAACCAATTGCGGCACGAAGAAAACGAACGTGAAAATCACGAGTCCAAGGAAGGCATGACGAGAAACTTCGCGGACGATGTAGCGGTCCAGGATGCGCATGTCGAGAAAGGTGAGTGTAACACGAGCGCCGATTCGCATCGGAAAGGGCGCCTCCGATGAACCGCGTGAACTTGGTGGTTTTGTGGCACATGCACCAGCCGCAGTATCGCGACCCGGAAACCGGGCAGTACGTCTTGCCGTGGACGCGGCTCCATGCCGTGAAAGATTACTGGGGCATGGTGCAGGTCCTCGGCGAAGTGCCCGGATTTCGCGCCACCTTCAATGTCGTTCCAGCGCTGGGTATGCAGCTGGAGGAGTACGCCAGCGGCAACTTCAACGAGTCGTGGTTTGCGCTCGCATTCAAGCCGACCGAGGATCTCACCCGTGAAGACAAGGCGGAGATTCTGGCGCGCGCGTTTCAACTCAACCACGAACGGCTGATGTCGCGCTGGCCGCGCTTTGTGGAATTGTTCGAGTGGTCGCGCCCGGCGGGTGGCGCGCAGGCGCGGGTGACCTTCACCCCGCGTGATTGGCGCGACCTGCAAGTGCTCTCGCAGCTCGCGTGGATGGACGAAATTTGGCTGGCAAAAGATGCCGTTGTGAGCCAACTGGCTAGCAAGGGCAAGGATTTCACGGAACGCGATAAAGACTCGCTGAAAGCGAAGCAGCTCGAACTCCTCGGCTTGGTGCTCCCCGCGTATCGTGAAGCGGCGCAACGCGGGCAAATCGAGATCAGCACCACCCCTCTCTATCATCCGATTCTGCCGCTCCTGTGCGATTCGGACATCGCGCGCGTTGCGAATCCGGGAACACCGCTACCCCGTCGAGCGTTTCGCCAGCCGGATGATGCGCGCGAGCAATTGCGCCGGGCGCGCGACTATCACCAGCGCGTCTTTGGCGTGAAGCCTGCCGGACTGTGGCCCTCGGAAGGCTCTGTCTCCGATCAAGCCCTTACCATTGCGATGGAGGAAGGCTTTCAGTGGTTTGGAACCGACGAAGGCGTCCTCGGCCGCACACTCAACGTCGGCTTCTTCCGTGATACCGGTGGCTTGCCCGCCAACTCCGAACGTTTGTACAAGCCCTATCGCGTGCAATTGGCTGGAAGCTCCATCCACGGATTATTCCGCGACCACCATCTTTCGGATCTCATCGGTTTCGTTTACAGTCGCATGGACGGCAAAGCCGCCGCCGCCGACCTGCATGGCCGGTTGCGTTTTCTCGGGGAACGCGTGCCGAGCCAACAGCCGCTGACCATCTGCCTGTTTCTCGACGGCGAGAACGCCTGGGAGTATTACCCTGGCAACGGCCGCGAGTTCCTGCGCGAATTTTACAAGCGCGTCGACAAAGATCAGGATTTCCGTGCTCTGACGGCCAGCGAAGCGATTGCAGCTACCACCGAAATTCCCACCACGAACGGAATCTTTCCTGCTTCCTGGATCAACGCAAACTTCGACGTGTGGATCGGTCACGCGGAAGACGTCGCCGCGTGGGAATTGTTGTGGGACGCCCGCCAAGCGTATGCGCGGGGAGCGGAAGCGCGCAAACAAGGCCGCGGCGATGCGCCAACGGAAACGGCGCTGAAGGAAGCATACGAATCGCTGCTCGCCGCCGAGGGCAGCGACTGGTGCTGGTGGTTTGGTCCGGAGCACAGTACCGCGAATGACGCGGAATTCGACGCGCTGTATCGCAAGCACCTCACCGGTGTGTATCTCGCCCTGAGCCAAGTTGCGCCGGAAGAGCTTGCCAAACCGATTAAACGCAAGCCCGAGCACGCGTTGCAAGTTCCGCCGACCGGCTTTCTCACCGTCAAGGTCGATGGCCGCGACACGTCCTATTTCGAGTGGCTCGGCTCCGGCCTCTACTCTCCCGAGCGCCGTGGCGGCTCCATGCACGGCCGCATTTTTCACTTACGCGAGCTGCGCTACGGATTTGAAGAGGATCGCTTCAGCGTGCGCGTCGACCTTTTTCCGGAAGCACTCGCGGAGCTGGAAGATCCGGAGTTTCGCGTCACGATCGGCGCCGCTGAAGAGCTGACCGTGATGGTCAAGCTGGAGCGAGGCCGTTTGAAGGAATTCGCGGTAGAGAAGGGCCGACTCTGTTTGCTGAATCCCAAAGAACTCGCGCAGGCTGCTTTTGACCGCACCCTAGAAGTCTCCGTGAATCGCAGCGAGATCAACTTGAAAGGGCAGAAGAGCCTGCGTCTCGGCGTCGCACTCTGGCATGGCGGGCTGCCGGTCGACGTGCTTCCCGCCGAGGGCTTCCTTGAAATCGCGCTGGGCGACGAGCAGTACTCCTGGCCTTTAGCCGATTAATGTAATCGTTCTCGTTCCCGCGTCTTTGTAGTCGCACAGTATGCTGTGCCACTACAAAATCTTCTCAGCCGCCTAGCTCAAAACAATTTCACCGCCAAATCCTGCGGCTGCGAGCCCACAGGAATCATGGTCAGCAAGCTCTGACTTCCCGCGCGCAAACCAATCACCGCAAGATCCCCCGATCCTTGGTTCACCACCAGCAACAGACTCGGCTTCACGTCGGGATCGCTCGAGTCGAAGCGCAAAGCTTCCGGCGCCTGCCCCGCGGAAATCGGCCGCCCCGCGCGACGATTATTGATGTCCACCGGAGCGACACGCCCCGCCGCCGTATCCGTAACAAACATGGCGCTACCATCGGGCAGGAGTGCGCCGTGAGTCGGTGCCGAGCCCAGCAGCACGTAATCGCCGACCTCGTGCGTCCAGGTATTAATCGCCTGCAGGCCGTGCGCCTCGGGCGAAATCACGTACAGCTCGCCGCCGTCCGGCTTGAGCAACATTTCCGACGGCTTCCCCGCAAGCTGCAGATTGGTCAGCAACACCCCGCGCCGCAAATCGACCACGGACAATCGCGGCTCCGTCCGGCTCAGCACAAACGCGACGGAGCTGTCTCCCATCACCGCGACGTCTTCCGGCTGCGCCACCACCGGCACGCTGCCGCGTAGCGACAACGTTGCCGCATCATGAATTCCCAGTGACGCATCGCGCCGGTTCACTACCAGCACGCTTTTGCCATCTGGAGTCGCGCGCGCTAGCACCGGCTCGTGCCCCGTGCGTCCGCTTGCCACGATGGCATGCGTCTGGCAATCGATTGCCACTAGCGCGTCACTCCCCGAAGCCGCCGCATACACGCGATTGCCGTTCACCGAAAAATCCAGCGCGTACGGCATCGCGCCCACGGGAATGCGCGCCACGATTTGGTTCACTCGCGCGTTCAGCACCCAGACGTATCCCCCCTGCGAACTGACGCCCCACACTTCCGCTCGCGTGGGATGCTCGCGCATTCCAGAGAGTCCCGGCCCCACGCTAATTCGTGCCACCGCGCGCAGCCGCACCAAATCGAGAACCGCCACGCTGCCATCTGCCGCGCTCACATACGCGTTCAGCCGCAACCCCGGCCGCAAAAACGAGGCGCGCTGTTCGCGCAGCAGCAAAATTGCTGTGCCCACCAGCAGCACCGCGGTCAGCAGGATCACCCGAACATTTCGCAATGGATTCTTCAATCGAGAACTCTTCGTCAGATCTGATTAGAAGCTACAGGGAACATGTCATCCTGAGGTCCCGGCGCTTTTCAGCCGGGCCGAAGGATCTCAGCCGATGCGTTCGCAGGATTGCCGCGAGATAGCAACTCGCCAAAAAGCGCGCATGCCCCTTCCATCTCAATTCACCAGCCGGTGCAAAACCGCCGCAATCTGTCGCACCTCTTCGGTAAGCTCCGCAAACTCCTCCGGCAAAATCGACTGCATCCCATCCGACAGCGCCTTGTCCGGCTCGTGGTGCACTTCCACCAGCAATCCGTCCGCGCCGACGGCAATCGCCGCCCGCGAAAGCGGCAGCACCTTATGCCGCTTGCCAGTGCCATGTGAGGGATCGACCAGAATCGGCAGATGGCTGCGCTTCTTCACCGCCGGCACGATCGCCAAATCCAGCGTGTTTCGCGAATGGTCCGCGAACGTGCGCACGCCGCGTTCGCACAGCATCACGTTGTAATTTCCCTCGGACAGCACATATTCCGCCGCCATCAGGAACTCATCCAGCGTCGCGGACATCCCGCGCTTCAGCAGCACCGGCTTCTTGGCTCGCCCGGCCCGCTTCAGGAGCGAGAAATTCTGCATGTTCCGTGCGCCGATCTGAATGACGTCGGCATATTCCTCGACCAGGTCCAGGCTCTCGTTGTCGATGGCCTCGGTGATAATCCCGAACCCAAATTTCTTCCGCACCTTCGCCAAAATCTTCAGTCCCGGCTCGCCCAATCCCTGAAAGCTGTACGGTGAAGTCCGCGGCTTGTATGCGCCGCCGCGAAACAGCCGCACGCCGCTCTTCACTACGCGCTCCGCAATGGCAAACGCCTGCTCTTCGCTTTCCACCGCGCACGGCCCTGCCACCAGCGCCACTTTGTCACCGCCCACAATCACATCCCCGGACGGCGTCGCAATGCGCAGCACGCTGTCTTCTTCCTTAGCGTCGCGGCTCACCAATTTGTAGGGCTTGCTGACCGGAATGCACTCGATCACGCCGGGCAAAGACTCCAACACGCCCAGATCGACCGCACCCTTGTTGCCGGTGATACCAATCGCCGTGCGAATCGTCCCGGGAATCGGATGCGCCTTCAGCCCCAGGCTCTCGATGCGCTGGCACACCGCGCGCACCTGCTCCTCCGAAGCATGCGACTGCATTACCACGAGCATCAGAAGCTCCAATCTGATCCGGCGAACGTTTAGTCTATTCCATGGCCGCCGAGCCAGCAAATTTGGAGTGCGGCGGTCGTGCCGCCGTTTTTGAGGCGTAAAAGTTATCGACCAATTTCACCGCAAGCGCCTGTAGCTCAGGTCCGCCGTTTGGACCTGAGGCCTTTGACTTTCGCGCGTGACAGGCAAACCGCGTCAACTTCTCACGTGTGCTAGAATAGAGGGTTTAAGAGGAGCAGAAATTTTCATTGGTAATGCCTGAACAACCCCTCACCAACGTCATAGAATTCGATCCGGAAGACGAATATCGCCCCGAACCTGAGCCCGAACCTGCCCCGCCGACCTGGATGGACGGCAGCCTGCGCATCGGCATTCACACTTCCATCGCGGGCGGCTATCTCAACGCCCTTGAGTCCGCGCACAAGCTCGGCTGCAACGCCCTGCAGATTTTCTCGGCCAGCCCGCGCATGTGGGCTGGCGGTCCGACACGCATTCCAGACGTCGACGCCACGACCTTTCGCGTGCGCCGCCAGGAGCTCGGCCTCGGCCCGCTAGTCATTCACGCTAATTATCTGATCAATCTTGCGACCCAACAGACCATGCTGCGCACTCGCTCCATCCAGGCCTTCCACGATGAGCTGGTTCGTGCCGTCGCGCTCGGTGCGGACTTCGTCGTCGTGCATCCCGGCGCCTGCGGCGAATGCAAGCCCGAGCAAGCCGCGCGCCTCGCCGTAGAATCGGTCAAGCAAGCGGCAAAAAATCTGCCGCCTACCTCGCCCCGAATTTTGCTCGAAAACACCGCCGGTATGGGCACCGCGCTCGGCGCTCGCCTCGAAGAACTCGGCGAAATGCTCTATGCGCTGCAGAGCCTGCAAGTTGGCGCGTGTCTCGACACTGCTCATCTTTTCGCCGCAGGCTACGACGTCAAGAGCGAATCAGGCCTCGCTTCCACTCTCGAACTCGTCGACCAAGCCATCGGCCTCGAACGCATCCCGATCTTTCACGTTAACGACTCCAAAATTCCGCTCGGCGGCCGCGTCGACCGCCACGAACA
>Ga0206910_1052_pt1 | contig 24424 bp, 23 predicted proteins | sample Alteio_BWOrgHeat_77_FD_152949 | JGI IMG/M metagenome (GOLD analysis project Ga0206910, IMG submission 152949) | Enriched cells from forest soil in Barre Woods Harvard Forest LTER site, Petersham, Massachusetts, United States -... | ecosystem: Environmental > Terrestrial > Soil > Temperate forest >... | reverse complement strand
AAAACATCCATCAGCTGCGGATGTTTGGGAGAAGGCCCAATGATTTCAAAATCATAATAGACTTCTTCTAATGGGTAAGGAATGTATCGATCGGCCTCTACTTCAATCTGTTCTGTTATTTGATCATCATTATATTCAGTGTTGAGCTGAATAACACGGGTGATAACGGAAGAACCGGCCACCCCTAGTGCGGCAAATTTGCGAGTCGTCTTGCAACGCAATAAAAGATTACGCATTGCTTCTGCGACTTTATCGACCGCTTTGATATTGTTATCCACCAAGGGAATTGGTAATAATGTAGCACTCCTGGATATTGGCGCTACCAATACTGTTTTATATGTATTTAAAAATTTGCGTTCAATTTATAGTCGGGAGCAGGGTTTTGGCAGTAAGCATCTCACCGATGAAATTCAAAGACGTTATGGATTATCCATGGAAGAAGCCATTGCCGCCCAAAGATATGGAGGATTGCCGGAGGACTATATCACGGAGGTCTTAGAGCCTTTCAAAGAAACGGTGGTTCAGCAAATTAATCGTGCTTTGCAGGTATTTTTCTCTTCAAGTGAAGAAACAGAAATTCATTATATTATTTTAGCAGGAGGGGTAGCTATATTACCTGGCTTAGAAGCTTTAATACAAAGTAAATTAACTATAAAAACCATTATTGCTAACCCATTTGCAGATATGCAAATTTCTCCTCATGTTAATAAAAATTTATTAACGGAGGATGCACCAGGCTTATTGATAGCTTGTGGGTTGGCCTTAAGGACTTTTGAGAATGAGTAGAATTAATTTATTACCCTGGCGTGAAGAAGTCAGGCGAGTTAAAAATCGTATTTTCTTTGCCATTGTGGGTGTAGTGGCTGCCTCCAGTATTGTCGTACTTGTTTTAGTAGAAATGTTTTTAAGTTGGCGTATTGAAGTTCAAAATGCAAATGTCGCGTACCTTAACACAGAGTTAGATAATATTAAAGCTGAAATAACTGAAATTCAGGGGTTACAAGGGAGTAAAAAACACCTCTTAGAAAGGATGGGGGTAATTCGTTCATTACAAGCTGATAGGCCCTCTATCGTTAAACTCTTGGATATCATGCCGAGAATTATACCCGAAACAATTTATCTAACAACCCTCTCTCGGAGTTTTCCAAGAGAAGGAGAATTAGAAATACATGCCGCGCCAGATGAAAAATCAAATTTTAGTGCGATGAATAGCCTCATCAATAATAAACCAGAAGATAAAACCAAAGACAAGACGACAGAAGTTGCTAAAAACCAATATCTGGTCCAGGTAGAAGGCGTTGCCCAGACCAATGGGAGTATCTCTACTTTTTTGAAGAAGTTGGAAGGTGTTCGGTGGCTTTCAGATGTTAAGTTAAATGAGGTCTCCATTAACAAGGAGGGCTCGGGTCTTAATTTTAAATTGCAGTTTGTTCAACATTTGCCAGTAAAAGAGGAATAGTGGGTGGAAATCGCAGGCGTAGAAGTTAGTGAACTTGAGTTTGAGAAAATCGGGAGTTGGCCGAAGCTGTTTCGCATTCTTGTCATTGTGGGCGTTTGTATTGCTATGTTTTTTCTGGGCTATATGCTGTATTTAGGAGATAAAGTTGATGAATTAAGAAATGCCATAATAAAAATGGAGAACTTGTCACAGTCCTTTGTCGCAACACAGCATCAAGTAGCCAATTTAGATGCCTATAAAAAAGAAGTTAAAGTGGTAGAGAATGAATTAGATAAATTGACCGAGCAATTACCCCAAACCAGTGAAGAATCAGGGTTGTTACGCGATATCTCCCAGCAAGCCGTGAGCAGTGGCTTACAATTTATTTCTATTAAGCCTGGCCATTCAGAAAACAAGGGGTTCTATCAAGAAAGTCCTATAGAATTAACTCTGTCTGGAAATTATTCAGGATTTGGAGATTTTGCCAGTAATATTGCAAATATGCCAAGAATTGTCACATTACATGAGTTCACAATTTCAAAGAATGATACTAAAGGAGGTGGGCTATTAAAAATGGTAGTTAATGCAAAAACTTATTGGATAACTTCCAAGGAGTTGCATGAATGAGGCGATTTAAAGGCGTTAAAATAACTGCCGTTTTATTACTGGTTTTAATGCTTGTGAGTTGTTCTGAAGGTGTTGATCGAGATGTAGTAGAGTTCGTTGATAAAACAAAAAAACAAAAATCAGATCATACCGCAGATTTGCCTTACCCTACTCTCCCGCCCACTTTTAAATATGCAGCCTATAGTCTTCGTAGTCCTTTTGAATCTTTTGGTACGGAAAGCTCAGATGTCACCGCTATTAAATCGGAAGGCGGACCAGACTTGAACCGTCCCCGTGAACCTTTAGAAAATTATCCACTCGATTCATTGCATATGGTTGGGACATTAGAACGAGAGGGACAATTTTTTGGTTTGCTGAGAGATGCGCAAGGAATTGTTTACCGGATAACTGTTGGGAATTATATAGGACAAAATTCTGGCAAGATTGAGAAGATCAGCGAATCGGCAGTCGAGCTCAAAGAATGGTTAGCAGATGGTAAAGGCGGCTGGCGTGAACATTTAGCGACAATTCCTTTAGTGAAGCCTAAGCAATAATATCATGGGAGCAGAGAATATGGATCGAGGGATAAATTTTTTAAGAAGATATAAATCGATTATTGTAGGACTTTCAATAGGATTGCTTTGGATGGTGTTCAGTACATTTGTATGGGCAAAAGAAGAGAATCAGTTGAATACCTTTGAAGTGCAATCGGTCCATCAAAACAAAATAAAGCTTATACTGGGGTTCTCGGGCCCCGTTATTTCCCCCAGAAGTTTTGCGATAGAAATGCCGCCTGCTATTGTATTTGATTTTCATGCTGTTAAAAATAAACTATCTAAAGAATTAAGTAATCAAGTATTGTCTGGTAGTATTTTGAAGAAAATTAATATTATTGAGGCAGGTAATAAGACCCGCATGGTCCTTGATCTTAGTCATACCATTCCTTTTGAAACTGAAATAGACGGTAATATCTTGAAAATCACACTGGAGGATGGTGTAATTGTCAAAAAATCAAAAAGCCATAAAGGGGTATCTACCGTGGATGGTTACCGATTTAAATCATTTGATTTTCATCGGGGAGAGCGGGGGGAAGGACGTTTAATCGTTAATTTGTCAACACCTAAGGCGGCAGTGGATTTTAAAGAGGAAAATGGAAAAATAATTGCCAGTTTTATTGGTGCAGCAATCGAGGCTGACTTACTGAAGAAATACGATGTAATTGACTTTGCTACACCGGTGCAAACGATTAATATTACCAAAGAAGGCAATGATGTTGACATGGTGATTGCTGCCAAAGGCGATTATGATAAAATTGCTTATCAAATGGACGACCAATTTATTATAGAGGTAAGGAATTCTACTAAAGAAGAGAAAGCCGCTTTGAAAGATTTAATAGGACAGTTTAGTGGAGATCGGATTTCACTTAATTTCCAGGATATTGAAATTCGTGCAGTGTTGCAAATTATTGCTGATTTCGCAGGTTTTAATATTATTACCAGTGATACGGTTAAAGGGAATGTGACATTAAGACTTCAAAATGTCCCCTGGGACCAAGCCTTAGACATTGTGTTGAAAAGTAAAGGTTTGGATAAAAGACAAATGGGCGGCGTTATGTTAGTAGGTCTAACGGAAGAGATAAGCGCCCGGGAAAAAGCCGAATTAGAAGGCCAAAAGCAGGTGGAAGATTTAGGCCCTTTAAAATCAGAACTAATCCAAATCAATTATGCGGCAGCGGATGATTTAGCCTCGCTCTTAAAAGACAAATCGAATTCTCTGATGACAACACGCGGAAATGTCACTGTTGATAAACGAACGAATACGTTGTTAGTACAAGATACCGTTAATAAACTAGAGGAAATTCGTGCATTGTTGAGGAAGTTAGATGTACCGATCAGGCAAGTCGAAATTTCTACGCAAATTGTTACCGCTTCCAATACTTTGGAAAATACTTTGGGGATGCGTTTCGGTGGCGCGGCTAGCGCAGGGATTGGTCATCGTCGCTTAGGCGTTGCGAGTTCCATAGAGCGGGCACGGGTTGTGTCTGATTTTACGGATAACTCGGGTAAGAGTACTGTCCCTGATGTGAATACCGATTACGCCTCTGTGCCTCCCCTTGTCAACAGTAGTATTACACAAGGCGTCTATAATACGACTTTCCCAAATTTAAGTAATATTGATGGGCTATTTAGTGATTTGGGTGCCACCGCTTCGACCAGCGGTTTGGCAGCGGCGAAGGCGGGATTGGCATTAGCGAAACTACCCAATGGCACCTTGTTAGATTTAGAGTTGCAAGCACTAGAATATGAAACAAAGAGTAAAACAATTGCTAGGCCAAAGTTGGTAACCCTCGATCAAAATAAAGCGACTGTTGAACAAGGGGTTGATATTCCCTATCTAACCGCGAGCTCCAGTGGGGCCACCAGTGTGTCATATAAAACGGCAGCTTTAAAATTAGAGGTCACACCTCATATTACGCCGGATGATAAGATTTCTTTAGATTTACAAATCTCTAATGATACCCAAGGGGCTAATGCACCAGCAGGTCCTATCGTGAATACCAATAGGCTGGAAACCAAGGTATTGGTTGATAATGGCGAAACAGTGGTACTGGGTGGCGTTATGTCAGTGATTGATAATAAGACCTGGGCTAAAATTCCTTTTTTTGGCGATCTACCGATTATCGGAGGATTATTTAGGAACAAATATAATCAATATTCACCCAAAGAATTGATTGTGTTTTTAACCCCTAAGATTATTAATCCTGTGTTAACCGATACAAGGGATTGAGGGAGATGCTTTATAGGCATTGTCTTCTGTGTGCAAAAGGGTTTTAGGACTTTAAGCAAATTTTGCAATTCCTGGCAGGGTCTCAGTTTGAATTATTATATAGGTCACTTATCTTTCGCAAAACGATCTGAGGGCGAGGCAATTGAAGGCTGATGTCGTCTTGAAGATCGACGGTGCAAGGAAGGCCGGGGGATCTTGCAGATAGCGAGAGCCAAGATACCCCTCTTATCGTGACTTAGGTTTTTAACTTATTTCTGATAAATCTGTAACCGCAAGGCGATACTTTCTCGATCCACGAGCCACCAGCATTATAAGAGAGGTATCGATGCAGGCAGAGTAATTCCTACCCATAGCGACCTGCCTCCAATATCCCCTTAGCTTAAGTAATAAATTACCAATAACTGCGATTGGGATCGTCAGCCATCTTTTGCATGGCTTTATTCCGTTCTTTACCAATAATTTTTTGCACCTCTTCGGCATTTTCAGGTTCACGATTTAAAATTTTTAAGGCTTTTTTTATTTCCTCGTCACTGCCAATGATCGAATCTTTCCATTTTTCGAACCTATGCTCAAACTCCTTAGATTCCTTTGAATGCTTTGCCTTATCACTCATATAGCGTCCCCTATTTATATCGATTATTCCTTTATTAAGAGTAGCACTTCTAACCCCAACAGTCCTACATTGATTATAAGCAGAGGTTACCGCTGCCAACGATTTAGCTATCCGCGAATAAAACACTTTACCTCTCCTTTTAGTTAGATTTAACTTTTAAATACTAAGAGAACAAGTCTAAAGCACATCTATTACTAAGTCAAATTACCAATATTTTTCACTCAGAAAGCGAGGATTCGGCGAAGCGGAGAGTACACGTGAGCCAAAGAATTCCCTGCAGAGGATCGTAGAGGCAAAGAGCGGGGGAAACCGATACAGTTGGTTAACAGGTGCGTGTAGCATCTCCTATTTCCTCTAGGACCAGAGATGAGGTACCCGAAGGCTGGTACCGCCTAGATATGCCGAAATCAAAGAGGCAAGGAAGGCTGAAAAATTCCTCATTTCCTCATAGAGCAGTGCAACCCTTAAAAACGTATGCTTTGGAGGGTACCTATGACCATAAATTAGAACAGTAGACCCCTCACCTTTGACTACAAATAGTCTCCCTCAAAACGGGCAAAATTAAATTAATTTTCAGAATTCTCTCAAGAATTAAGATAGGTGAGCCGACTTTAAGAATAGAAAGGCAGTTAAAGAGCACTGTCTAGGTATATTAAAAGTGTGATTTTTAAGAAAGATTAAGGAGGGTAACCATGTCTACAAAGATTATACCAACTATACGACGGCTTACCCAAATAGTACCACGCGGCAGCTTTTCAGGCCTATCATCAATTGGCCATATAGAGGCCGACGCCCTATATGTTGGTGGAAGCACCGTGTGGCATGAGGCCCTTCAGTCCCACTCACTCGGCTATAGAGACAACGGACGCAAAATTGTACGTATGGTAGATGATTCTTGGCTTCTAACTGCAAACCCTAGGCTGCTTAGCACGATAGATTGGGGACAAGGTTGGCACGATTATCCAACGCATTCCAGGCCCCTACTTCCCCATGATCCTAATATTGCCCTTAGGGAGTTTCTGGTGGCTGAGCAAGCTAAACAAGGCCAGGAAAATGTTGGAAAACTTATGCGAAAAATACTAGAAGATGAGAACATTATTCGTTATAAGAAAGGAAGTTTAAGATATGAAGAAAAATCAAATGGTAATGTGGATATCCATTATAAAACGCCTGAGGGAGAAGACTGTACAGTAACTGTCGCGAAGGGAGTAGAGTTATTTAATGGTGTAATTGCAAGTCGAACCTTTAGAGCGGAGTTGGCGGCTTTTAATGGGCAGGATCGCGTAGAAGACATAATGGGGTATGACTTTAATAGCAACTCTGCACCCCTAGTGATTCATGGAACAGGGCCATCGGGAATGTGGTTGGCTGAACTATGTATGCGAAATGGGGTTGATTTTGTCTTCGCCTCCCCTACAGCCCTAAAAGAAGTTGAGAAAATGCAAACCCATGTACGAAATGGGGACGTTGCTAAAGCAATATTAGCTAATAAAGCAAAATATTTTAGGTCCGACACTTCCTCTATGTACAGTGCAGATGAATTTTTAGCCAAAAATAAGAACGCCACCGACAAGAAGCTCCTTGATATAAAAAAGTTTATAAATGAATTTAGTCAAAAACATGGTCTGCCTCCTGAGAAAATCTCAGTGATTGTTGGGGATGATGGATCAGTAAGATGTGGACGCGGAGCGGTGTGTATTGGTTTTGATCCCGTCAAACCGCCAAGAGGTGTACAGCTCGCTGTAACCGCAGCATCGGAATTTGCAAAAGACATAGCCCCACAGGCTATCATGGGCAGTCTACAACATAGTTTATCTCGCTCATTCATTGCACTCGGTACGTTTAAGAAACTAACGGTTTCCCAATTAATGGAAGGCATGGCGCTTGATAAATTATTCATCGGACAGACTGATCGCCCAGTCATTAAGGATTTCCTGAAACTCGCTGGAATTGATTTGCCAATAGATGATCCATTTTACACTAAACTTAAAGACAGAGTAGACAATTTTAGACATGCTCCTAAGACTCCCGAACTAGCTCTAGCAGAAATAGTCGCGGCCTTCAAGGAAGCTCATCCTACCGCAGATCCTAAGGTGTTTAAGGCCTTTGAAGGCGCTTTTACCAATGCTATGATACTTCGACCTGAAACTAAAAAATTGGCAAAAGCAGCCGCTCTTCAACGACGATATATGATGATGATGATGGGAACACTCGCTTTGGTGGGTGGGGGGGCCTTACTCCTAGAAACCCAACAGAAATCTGCTCTGCTTCACCAAGCCCAGAGTAGAGGCCCTAATGGAATACCTATTCACAAGGCATTAAGTAAAATTAAGTTTCAAGACGAAGGGGAAGAAGGTAAAGATCCCAATACAGTACTCGCGCCAATATTAATAAGGTTAAACCAAAAGCACTTGGATTTCGCAACGGTAAGAAGTGCACTTATCGCTGTGCGTCAAGCAAAAGCATTGTGTCAGACTGCATTGGACAATTCATCTTCTTTGACAGGTTCTATTCCGATCCATGAGAAAGAAATTGCAGCCCTTGCGAAGGTTGAGAAAAGACTGAGTAGTATAGAAAAAGACATGCTTAAGGGCAGAAGTAATTGGACTAAACCCGATGAGCCTCGAGAGGAGGGGCCATCTACTCGACGTGACGGCCCATCTACATCGTAATGGCTTCGTAAGAGGTATTCAATAAATTGGAATGTGATGGGGGAATACTGATTTACGGGAGGTTAAACCCTAAATACAAGGATATCAATGAGGGGCGGTGCACTACAAAAGCATCTATCTGTTAGCAGATGAAAATGCTGGCGAAAAAGCACCCCCTAAACATTGGCTTTGCAAAGGCAACAATGCAATAGTAGATTAGAAAAACTGCAAGCTGATAAATTGCTTGGTTTAATAAACATTCTATTTCGAAGGTTCAGCAGACTTTTTTAAGACTCCTCCGAATTTTTTGCTATCTTGCTATTGAAATTGCTAAGCGGTTTGAAAAATCTGAGCGTCTTCATTCTCCCCTTATTAAAGGTATTTTATTAGCATGACACTTTTTCATTAGTTTGTCAGTTTTATTTCTTTTTAAAAGAAAGCTATTTTAGTACAATATCTTTCAGAGTCGATTGAGGTATAATAGGGATATGTTGAGCCCACACCGCCTGATTCGAGCCCTGTTTCGGCAACCTGTCGATCGCACTCCTGTTTGGATTATGCGCCAAGCTGGACGCTATTTACCTGAATATCGGGCGCTGAGAGCCCGCGCCCAGAATTTCCTAAACCTTTGTAAAACGCCGGAATTAGCGTGCCAGGCGACGCTTCAGCCTTTGCAAAGATTTCCGCTAGACGCCGCTATCATTTTTTCTGATATTTTAACCATTCCTGATGCCTTTCAAATGGGGCTTTATTTTTCAGAAGGTGAAGGACCACGTTTTCAAAAGCCTATTCAAAGCAGCGCAGATATTGAAAAATTGCCAACGGTTGATCCGGAGGTTGAATTGCGTTATGTGATGGATGCTATTCGTATGACCAAGAAAGCCCTACACGATAGCGTTCCCCTGATCGGATTTGCCGGCAGCCCTTGGACCATTGCGACGTATATGATAGAAGGAAAATCTTCAAAAACATTTAGTATCATTAAAAAGTGGTTATATGCAGAGCCCAAAACTTTGCATCGTTTGTTGTCACATTTGAGTAGCACGATTATCACTTATTTGAATGCCCAAATTATGGCAGGGGCAGATAGTGTGATGATATTTGATAGCTGGGGCGGGATATTATCGTATTTTGATTATCATAAATTTTCTTTATATTATATGCAGCTTATCGTGGAGAATTTAATTTCAGAGTATAATGGTAAGCAGATCCCAGTGATCTTATTCACAAAAAATGGGGGTGAGCACCTATCTGCTATTGCCAATACAGGTTGTACAGCCGTTGGTATAGATTGGACCCTCAGCCTAAGAAAAGCACGCGAATTAATTGGCAATAAAGTGGCTTTGCAGGGTAATTTAGATCCCGCTGTTTTGTATGCGCCGCCTGCAGTGATTAGAGCAGAAGTGGAACATGTCTTGCAACAATTTGGCAAAGGGTCTGGGCATATCTTTAATTTAGGACATGGTATTTCGCCCGATGTGCTACCCGAAAACCTGGGCGTACTGGTTGAAGCGGTACACTCTTTCAGCCCACAATACCACACCCTTTAGGGAGAGCGTATGAACACACAGGTTATCTTTCCAGGGACGTTTGATCCCATTACCAATGGGCACCGTGATCTGATAGAGCGCGCGGCGAAAATGTTTGAAAGAGTAATTGTGGCAGTCGCAGAAAATAAAAGAAAAGGCCCTTTTTTTTCTTTAATTGAGCGCGTGGCGATGGTTGAGAAGACTTTGTCGCACTTGAGTAATGTCGAAATTTGTGGATTTGATAATTTATTAATGGACTTTGCCAGACAAAAGGGTGCCAAAATTATTATTAGAGGTTTAAGGGTTGTATCAGATTTTGAATATGAATTTCAATTATCAAATATGAACCGACGTCTTAATGCCGAAATTGAAACGCTGTTTTTAACGCCCGCCGAACAATATTCATTCATTTCTTCTAGTTTGGTTCGAGAAGTGGCCGCATTGGGGGGAAAGGTAGCTCCTTTTGTGCATGAGGCGGTTGCTCAGTTGTTAGAACGAAGGTTTACATCAAAGGAAATGTGATGGCTTTAATGATAACAGAGGAATGTATTAACTGCGATGTCTGTGAAGCGGCCTGCCCGAATGAAGCCATTTCAGCGGGGGTAGAATATTATGAAATTGATCCAGATAGGTGTACAGAGTGCGTTGGGCATTTTGAAGAACCACAGTGCAGATTAGTATGTCCAGTAGATTGTATTCCCTTAGATCCTAATCACGCTGAGTCAAAGCCAGTATTATTGGCTAAGTACCACCGCTTGCTGTCTCAGAGCTAGAATAAGTTCCTAAAACATTTAATACGGTTTTATTCGCTTGCTCAATAGCGTAACTAATTTTTTCTTGGGCCGCTTTTCTGGCCTGCTCTGCTAAAACTTTTGCCCTTTCTGCTTCTTTTCGCAGGTATTTTTCAGATTCAAGTCTTACTTCTAATTCTTTGGTACGTTCAATGATTTGAGTTAACTTTTCTTCATTGGTGGCTTTTTCTTGTTCGAGATGTTGTTGTTGTTTAAGTAAAACAGAAATTTTTCTTTCGGCTGCTTGTTTGGCATCTTTCTCATTTTGTTTTAATTGTTCAAGTTGATGAACTTTTTCCATAAACTCTTTAACTTTATCTTCCAGAGATTGCCTAATCGTCTTTTCCGATTCAATCATAATTTCGACTTTGGTTAAACTTTCCTTCGCTTCAGAAAGTTTTGCTTCACTCTTGGCTTTTTCAATTTCTATCTTGCCAAGCTCTTGGGCGAGTTCTAAAATTTTGTCTTCAGCAGCCTTTCTCTTTAATTCATCTTTTCTGATCTGAGAATCGGTTAATTTATCCGCCTGGATCTTTCTTAGACTTCTTTCAGTGACAATAATAGCTTCTAGTTTCTTAATGTTTTTGTTGGTGTCAATGAATTGTTTTTCAACGCGGGCTTTTTCTTGTTCAGCACTCACTTTTAGCGCTTGCGCCTCACGAATTTGTTCATGTAAGAGTTCAATTTTTTCTTCAGAATTAAGTTGATCAGCCTTTATTTTTTCTAGGGAATTTTTGAGTTTTTCTTCTGTTTCTTTCTTAGATATTTCCAAGGCTCGCGCATTCTCAAGCGACTTTTGTACCCAACTTTGGGCCGCTGTTTTGGCTTTTTCGTGAAAATGTGCCTGTTCTTGGGCTTCTTGAACTTTTTTGTCAGTTTGGCTTTTGAACTGCTTTATTTTTTCTTCGGCGTCTATTTCAGCAAGCTTTATTTTTTCTTCAGCTTCTTTTAAAATTTTCTCTTCTGTAATGTTGGCATATTCTAGGGCATTTTTCACACGCTCTTCAGCCGTCTGCTTAATTTGTTCTTCCCTTTTTAACGCTAACTCTTTGCTTTCTATTTCTCGCAATATTAATTGTTCTTTTGCTTGGATCTCTTGAAACATTTGTTGAATTTTTTCTTCCAGAATATTTCTTATTTTTTCATCTTCTATTCTAAATTTCTTTTCGAGATTCAATTGATTTTCTATTTTTTGTACTTGCTCAGCCGCTAATTTGGCTTGTTGGATGGCGAATAAGGCCTTTTCTTCAGCGGCTTTTCTGGCCTCTTCTTCTTTTTGTCTAGAAATTTCCAATTTTTCAGCATGTTCTAAGGCCTTGGCGGCTTTTAGATCTTGAGATAGCATCAAAATCTCTTGTTCTTTTGTTTTTAATTCGTCCATCAGTAGGCTAGTGTTTTCAGCCTTTTCTTGTTCATTACCTGAAAAAATATTGCGAGGATATAAGAATCCTCCGATCAAAATACGATTTTCACCACGGGCGGTCAGTTGTTGATTAATTTCGTTACATTCTTTAGTTTTTTCGGCGAGATTTCGTTCCAAATTGTTTTCTATCGGATCTGCTGTCGATGCTTTGAAATTTAACTGGGGTGTAGAAGAAAAGCTTGAGGAGTCGGGCTGGTATGATAATGCTTCGTCTAATGCATTTTCGAGTAAGGCAGGTTTCCAGGGGCGATGGATCCGCTTTTTGAACAATGGCTTGCTTTGTGATGAATCCGAGGGATCCATTCTTTGCATTTTAAACTCCTTTTAGGGCCCACGAGTATTGTAAAAATGATGGCTCATCTATGAGTTTAGGTGGAGTTTAGTGTATTATCAAGTTGTTTGACCTACAATAATTTTGCTGCCTTCTGCGTTGAATTTGCCAACCCCAGCCAAGATAGAGGAGCGGTAGGCCATAGGGAAAGAGATAGTGTATGAGGGCTTTAACTAAGGGGGTTTGGCTAAAGTTAAGATCAATCGCTGGCCTGGTGGGGACGCTGATAAGCTGATCAGCGGTATTTAACCAATTAAAAATATTATTTGCCAATAGTAAATTACCATAGTTACGAATAGTGGCATTGCTTAGAAAGTGGCTATTTCCTATCGCAATAACGCGTTGTTTTGTTTTTGTTAAGGCAATTCCTAAGGTGAAAGGGCCTTCTTCTTTTTTGTTGGCCTTTTTAATAAAAGTGGAAGCATCGGTTACTAAAAGAGGTTTAAGATCAAAGCCTTGGTCTTGAAGCAGTGTGTATTCTATAGGCGTGGACCAGGGGAAGATGCTGAGTATATCGACTTTTTGAGTAATGATATGCGGGGGATAGTGGTGAATAATATTAATACTGGGATGGGGGGTGCCTAAGGCGTGGGATTTTGGATCTTCAATCATCCCTCCTCTCCAATGGATCCCTAAGATTTTTTCTAATGCCTCAAATCGTGGTAGAGAGTCGGGATTCACAAGCCATAAGAAATGGCCACCTTGCTTGACATACTCAACCACTTGTTTCATTTCTTGAGGAAGGAGGGGCGCTTGATTATCCGCCAATACCAGTAGATTGGTATTATCTGGAATAACGCCATGGGCACCTAAATTTAAAGTGGCGATCTTTAAGCCTTTACTTTTTAATTCGGCAGTCAATTGCCCAAAGTCTCTGGCATCTTGTCCCTCAGCATCCGGTTCTCCATGCCCAGATAGAAAAACTACCCATTGTTCTTGTTGCCTTAGTATTTGGTTAATTAGATTGGCGAAAGATTGTTCGCTCCAGCCAGAAAGCTTAAGATCAATCGCCCGGATATCGTTATCATAAGAAATTAATAAGTTATGGTTACTATAGACCCTAAGCTCTGCTTTTTCAGTAGGACTTAAGCCCTTGTTACGCACTTTAAATTGAATATGAGGCGAACCTTTTTGAAACAAAGAAACGATGGCTTGTACTTGATGAAGCATATTTTGATCGGGGGTAATTAATTCTATTATCAGCGGTTTATCTAATTTTGATAATAGTTCCCTGTTAGCTTTATTTAAAGTATTGTTTTTGTTATAGGTGAGATCTAAGACAAAGGGATATTGATAACCTAAGAGGCAGAGAGTGCCAATCAAGATAACAGCAAATAGGGTGTGTATCGATTTCACAATTCTCTCTTAAAGTAGGCTTCTTGGTTGAGCCGGAGGATGCTAAGGAAAATAAAAAAACTTGAAAGTATGCAGTAATATATAATATCGCGACTATGGATCACACCGGACAGAAAGTTTTTACAATGGTATAATAGCGCAAATTCTGCAAGCCAGGATGAAGGGGGGCTTATGAATTGAGTCGCCCATTCTAGTAGGCTTAATAAAAACAAGGACACAAAAGTCAATGCAGCGGCCAGTAGAGGTTCCGTTGAAAAGCTTGAAATAAAAATGCCAAGGCTGAGTGTGGTCCCTAAAAGCAAAATCAGTCCTATTAAACCAGCAAAAAATTGTCCCCAATCTACGTGATCTTGTAAGACGATGACCAAGGGCATTAAAATGAGAGGCAGGAGGAGAAACAGTTGGCCAAAAAACAAACCGATAAACTTACCGATAATAATTTGTGCGGTTGAAATAGGAGAGGTTAAATATAATTCTAAGGTACGAGATTTTCTTTCTTGGGAAATACTATGACTGGCTAAGAGAGAAGTAATGAAAAAGAAAAATAAGGCAGTCCATGCAAATAAAGGGTGTATGACTTCTTCTGTAATGCCAAAAACGCTATGACTTTCTATTAAGAGTCTTTGATTTTTTCCCAAAAACTCTTCCATTAACCAATAAAAAATAAGCCCTAGAACAAACTGACAGAGGGCCAATAATTTCCAGATTTTTCCTGTTTTAAATAAAGCAAGGAATTCATGCTGGGCAATGCTGAATATCATGGTGTTTGATTCCCTCGGAGCTAAACTGTAAGGTCGAGTCACATAGCCCTTCCACTTCTTGAGCGTAATGGCTGGATAAAATGATGGCAGCATTTTTTTTATATTCGCTGAGAAAAATTTGCAACGATTCTATTTGAGCGCTATCTAAGCCTTGTGTGGGTTCATCGAGTAATAAGACGCAAGGTTGATGAATAATGGCTTGGGCAATGGCGACTCTTTGTTTTAATCCTTTTGAAAGAATACCAATCAGGGAGTGTAAAAAAGGCTTTAGATCTAAAGTTTCAATGACCGTTTCGATGGCAGTAGGGGCCTCCTGAACCTGTCGAAGTTTACAGATAAAATTTAAGTATTCCTTCACGCTTAATTCATGATAAAGTGGCAAAGCATCTGATAGAAAGCCCAGATGCTGTTTGGCACCTAAAGGTTTTGTGTGAATATTAAGGCCGTGGATAAGCACCTGTCCTTTTAAAGGACGTAACAATCCTGCCAACAGAGATAAAGTCGTCGTTTTGCCTGTGCCGTTAGTGCCAATGAATGCCATGCATTCGCCACGCTTAACTGTGAAATTGAGATCTTGAATTAACAGTTGTGGGTGGAGAAAATAACTAATGTTTTCAACGGCGATTAACAGATGTGTCATGGTAAAAGTATAGCCGGGTTTAGAGAGACACCACAAATAAAGAACTTTGTTGGTTAATTTGCTTTATAGCAAAATCCTGTAGTTTTAATTAAACTACAACAGCAGAAGAGAAGGAGGCGCTTATGTTTTATGGAATTTTAAATTTGCCTTGGTGGGGATATATTGTCGCCACTTTACTCGTAACGCATATCACCATTGCAAGCGTTACCATTTTCTTACATCGAAATCAAGCACACCGCGCTTTAGATTTACACCCCGTGATCAGTCACTTTTTTCGAGCATGGTTGTGGTTAACCACAGGTATGGAAACAAAGGCTTGGGCTGCCATTCATAGAAAACACCATGCGCGTTGTGAAACCCCCGAAGATCCTCACAGTCCCCAAGTCTTAGGTTTACCAAAAGTCATGTGGGAAGGCGCAGAATTATATCGTAAAGAAGCTAAAAACCCAGAGACCCTAGAGCGTTATGGCAAGGGTACGCCCGATGATTGGTTAGAAAGGAATCTCTACACCCCTTATTCCGGTAGGGGCATTATGCTTTTACTGGGACTGAACCTCTTCTTCATGGGCGTTCCGGGTTTAACCATCTGGGCTATTCAAATGGCTTGGATCCCTCTTTTTGCAGCAGGAATTATTAATGGGGTAGCCCACTATTGGGGCTATCGAAATTTTGAATGCGAAGATGCTGCTAGAAATATTTCCCCCTGGGCTATTCTGATTGGGGGAGAAGAATTGCATAACAATCACCATACCTATCCCACCTCCGCGAAGCTGTCGGTTAAGTGGTGGGAATTTGATATAGGTTGGCTGTATATTCGGATCTTAATGGCATTTGGACTTGCGAAAGTCAAACGGGTGGTGCCTAAGCCGAAAATTGTTCCTGGCAAAATACACCTAGATGCCGATTCTCTGCAGGCGCTCTTGAGTAATCGTATTCAAGTTATGACGACTTATACCAAAGAGGTTATTCTGCCATTGTTTAAGCAAGAAGAGATTTTGCCGGCTGAAAGGGCCTTGATTAAATCTGCTTTAATTCGCCAAGATGTCATCGATGAAACTAAACAACGGCGGTTAGAAGAATTTTTGGAAAGTAATCGTGCATTGAAAATTGTTTGTCATTTTCGAGAGCAGCTTAAATCAATTTGGAACAGAACAGCCGCCACTCAAAAGGAATTGTTAGATGCCTTGCATGAATGGTGTCATGAAGCGGAAGCGACAGGCATTCAAAAGTTGCAAGAATTTGTGAGTTATTTAAAGGGCTATACAATCTCTGGACCAATATTTGAATAAGCCTTGTGATCGGGTAGAGATTTCTAATTATCCAGGGAGGGTAGGTGAATAGGGAGAAGCATCATATAGAGGCCTTGTAAGTGTAGCTTGTGTTGCACCAGGGTGGCGGTATGGTTATGTAGCCAATGATTGATCCAGGTGTCTTTTTCAAAAATTAAAGTCGAGGCAAAGAAGACACAGTTGGGGTATAAGCGACTCTTTTGTTCAGCGAGTCGGGCCAAGCCTTCAATGGTATCCGTGTCATTGCTGTAGTAATGGACGGCGGGTAGATTTCTGACGCGACAGTAATTCACAAAATAGCTTAAACGCCGCTTAACTTTGAGGCTCATTTTTTCAAAATCGTGGTCTTGCCCATAGTTTTGAGAATCTATTGTGCCAATACTGAGAAAAACAAAGTTTTTATACTGATTTGGAAATAAGGACAGGACTGTCTTTAAAGTGGACATTCCAATCCCCAAGTGTTGTCCTACTAAGAAAATGGCAGTAGGCTGCTCAGGTATTAAGGGTAAGGGAGAGGGTCTTTTAGGAGGTGGATCACTGTATTTAAAGTGATTGCTAACTTTTTCCATTGCAAGCTGAAAGCGCGTGTAATGTTTTTTTATTAATAGACAGATCACAATCAACAGACTGGTGATCAAGAGTGTTAACCACCCCCCTTCTTGAAATTTTTCTAAAATTGTGACTACCAGTATGCTCGCCGTGACAATAAAACCGAATAGAGACAGACAAAATCTTATGATTCTATTCTTTTCCGTGTGTTTGGTTTTTATCCAATAGATACATAGTCCTAATAACGATAAGCTGAAAGTAAGAAAGACATTGATACTGTACATAGTGACTAAAAGTTCAATTTTACCTTTGGTCCAAAATAAGATAAGACTTGCGGCAATGCTCATCAGAACAATACCATTTTGTGTTACCAAGCGAGAAGAAAGATGTCGAAAGCGAAGAGGAACCCAAGAATCAGCGGCCATATTAGCGAGAACAGTCGGCCCCCCCACATAGCCTGTGTTGGCAGCCACCAATAAAATTCCGGCTTCTGAAATCATGACTAAGAAAAAAGCAAGGGCACCAAAATCAATCCCAAACCATATCTGTTCGCTAATAATCTTTTTAAAAGTGATTGCATTCAGGGTTTGGCCGGGCAGGGGCGAGACATTCCATAATAAATACAGCAGGATAATACCGCCTGCCGTGAAGGCTAAAGACAGGGCTATATACCGCATTGTCCATATACCCGTCTTGACACGAGGGGGCATTAATTGATTGATGTTATTGGAGACCGCTTCAATACCCGTATAAGTGCCGGCCCCAAGTGAATAAGCTCGCAATAATAAAGCGATGATGGCGAACCCACCGGCTTGATGGGTGAGAGTCAGGGTTTCTTGGTAGGTGTCGGCAAATAAAGTGGGTAGCTGAGCAGATTGTTTTAGAATGCCATAAATAATAAGGACAAAATGGGAAATAAAAAAAGTTAGAAAAATGGGCATTAATACTTTGATGGATTCTTTTACCCCTCGTAAATTAAGGATCAATAATATCAAGAGTAAAGCGATCTCGCTGAAAAGCTTATAAGAGTGTAAAGACAAAGGAAGCATACTGAAGAAGGCGTCTACACAACTTGCAATTGAAACGGCAATGGTTAAAACATAATCGACAATTAGGGCAGCACCTGAGATTAGACCAGCGAAGGGGCCGAGCAGTTGAGTAGCAACCTTATAGCCTCCCCCGCCAGAAGGAAATAATTCAATGACTTGATTATATCCCAGTGCAATGACAAAGACGGTGAGGGCAATCGCAAAGGCAAGATATAAAGCTAAATGAGGGTATCGATGTAAAATTAAAAAGGCTTGTTCTGGGCCATAACAGGCAGAAGAGAGGCCATCTGCTCCCAGGCCTATCCAGGCTAAAAATGCGATTAATAAGGTATGTTGTCGCTTTTTGGGATCCAGGGGCAAGGATTTTCCGAAGAGGAAGGTACAAAATCTCCTGAATAATGAAGGAGTGGTTGATCCTGAAAAACCACTGTTCATAATAATAGAACCTTCTTAAAAAAGGGGAAGAAACGTTTTTAGGATAGACTAGATTCTGTTGAAGTGCTAAGACGTAGCGAGACTTCTGCATTAGAAAAGCTTTTGATAAGTCCTGGTTCAACTTCTAGTAAAAAATGGCCTTGCTGATTCACTCCCCGTCCAATGCCTTGCAAAGATAGCTGAGGGGTTATCAGGGATACCTTTTTGCCGAGGCTTAAATCGAGCAGTTGCCAGCGGGCCAGAAAAGGTTCAAAGCCTTGGGTTTGAAAAAGTAAAAGCGTTTCCGTTAACTCATTTAACAATCGACCTGCTAATTCATTGCGATCAACGGGGTCGGGATGGAGCTTTTGGACGCAGGTCCACGGTTGAGAGATGTTAGCGGCGTTTGCTTCTGATAGGTATATGTTAAGCCCAATACCAATAATAGCGTAGCAAGGGCTCTTGGCCTCTCCACCGAGCTCCACCAAGATGCCCGCCAATTTTTTGCCTTCACAGAACACATCATTGGGCCATTTGATGCCAAGACTTTTGGTAATACCAAAATTTTTTAGCATTTCTATAATAGCAATGGCAACCGCTAGGCTTAAACCAGCTAACTCGCTGGTATTTTGTGAAAAATGCCAGCGCAGGGATAAATAGATATTTTTGGCAAAGGGTGAGACCCAAGAACGTCCCTGTCGACCTTTGCCTTTTGTTTGTTTTTCAGCAAAACACGCATAATTTTTTTTAGATCTTTTTTCAATAGTGTGAGAGAGATAATCATTCGTAGAAGGCAATATATCCCATATTTCAATGTGTTGTGCGGAAAGGGCTGGATTTTGTTTCAGGCAAGCAAGGATCTTTTCTTTTTCCAGTACCTTCAGCTCTTGTAGCAGTTGGCAGCCTTTTTCAGGATCAATGGCTACTTCAACATCCCATAAAGAGAGTTGTGTGAGTAGTCCCAAAAGGGCGGGCTGCTGAAGCTCTAATTGGGCACTTAGCTCTGTCCAAGTGTGAAATTTTCCATCAGAGAGTGCAGCCAGTAGCTTTTTTAATGCTTCAGGCAAGCGCGACTACTTGATTTTCTTTTCTTCAAACCACTCATGTTTGCGGGTTTTTTTATCGTACTTGCGCAGTTTAAGCTTATGGGCCATTTTAGGATTTTTGGTTGTGGTATAAAAATCCCCGGATTCTGAAACCAACCTAATTTTAACAGATTTTGCTTTTGCCATCAGGGAAACTCCTAGACTTTTTCACCACGTTGGCGAAGTTCGGTTAAGACCGCTTCAATGCCACGCTTATCAATGGTACGCATACCTTTGTGACTGACAATGAGCCTCACAAAGCGTCCTTCGGTAGGCACCCAAAAACGGTGCGCTTGTAAATTGGGCAAAAAACGGCGTCGTGTTTTGCGATTAGAATGGGAAACATTATTACCTGTTAAAACGCCTTTCCCAGTCACCTGACATATTCTAGACATGGCACTTCCTACCTGAATTCTCTGATATACGGTTAATCTAGGCTTCTTATACCAAAATTTAGGCCCCCAGATCAAGTGGCTCGATCAGTGTCATCAACTTTATCTCAGAAAATGGGCAGTTCTCTGTCATTTGTATCAGCTTTAAGGTCCTTGCACCTTTTCAGCTGGCGGCTGAGCCAGGTATACTCTCTATCAATTCGTTTGGGCGTACCGGCTAGGGGTACAAGGCTTTCGGAAAGCGGGGGAAAGATCGATGCCGTTTTTTAAACAAATGAAAATCATCACTTTAATCGGGGCTCTAACGTACTTGGTTGGCTGTGGTGCAACCCACACGGTTATTAACAAACGTCACTTGGATGTTCAAACCAAGATGAGCGCCACCATCTTTTTAGATCCGGTTAGCTCAGATAAAAGAACTGTTTTTTTACAAATTCGTAATACCACTGACAAGGCAGAATTAGATTTGGAGAGCACTATTGCAAGTGCTATGGAAGAAAAAGGTTATAAGATTGTCCGCGCGCCTGAGGAAGCGCATTATTTGTTACAAGCCAACCTCTTGCAAGTGGGACGGATGGATCTCCGTGCTGCAGAGCGCGCATTGGATCAAGGGTTTGGAGCCGCTTTGGGCGGTGGGATTGCAGGAGCCGCTGCCGGCAGCCTAGCAAGCTCTCGGGATCACGAGGGCCATGGCATGGTGGTTGGCGGATTAGTGGGCGTGGCGGTGGCCACAGTGGCTGATGCCATGGTACAAGATGTTGCCTACAGTGTGATTGCAGATGTTCAGATTTCCGAGCGAATTGCTAATTCCGTGAGTGTGAAGGAAAAAACGCGATCCACATTAAAGCAAGGAACAGGGGGGGTGAGAGAAGTCACCTCGACAGAAAAGATTGATTGGAAACGTTATCAAACTCGGGTGGTGAGTGTGGCAAATAGGGTGAATTTAAAATTTGAAAAAGCGGCTCCTGAACTCATGAAAGGATTAACCCGTTCAATTGTAGGGGCATTCTAATGCAAGCAATTCAGTTGAAAATTTTGAATTCGAAATTAGGACAAGAGATCCCATTGCCCCAATATGCCACTGAAGGCTCGGCAGGGTTAGATCTGCGCGCTTGTATTGATGAGCCTATCGAGATCTTACCAGGCAGTACGCACCTTATTCCGACAGGTCTTGCTATTTATATTGAAAACCCGGGTTTAGCAGGTGTTATTTTGCCACGCTCGGGGCTAGGCCATAAACAGGGGATTGTTTTAGGGAATTTGGTGGGACTGATTGATTCTGACTACCAAGGCGAATTAATGATTTCTTGTTGGAATCGTGGAAAAGAGTCTTTTACCTTGGCAGTAGGGGAACGTATTGCCCAATTGGTAATTGTACCGGTAGTACAAGCGCGGTTTGAAGTCGTCAGTTTTTTTCAGCAGAGTCGTCGCGCAGAGGGCGGGTTTGGTCATACAGGACGTGGATAAACAATGATCAACTGTGAGGTTTCACCTGAAATTTTCCGTGCCTATGATATTAGAGGTATCGTAGACAGTACCTTAACACCTGCAGTGGTACGAGAAATAGGGCGAGCGCTAGGAACCAAGATCCAAGAGGAAGGTGATACGCGCGTTGTGGTAGGGCGTGATGGTCGCTTATCAGGACCTCTGCTAAAAGAGGCCTTAAGTGAGGGTTTGAAATCCACAGGCTGTGAGGTCATTGATGTTGGGGCGGTGCCAACCCCGGTTCTTTATTTTGCCACGCATTATTTAAATATTCCTGCAGGGGTGATGATAACCGGTAGTCATAATCCACCTAATTATAATGGACTGAAAATTATGGTGGGCGGACAAGCCTTGTATGGGCAGGGGATTTTAAGCCTTTATTCCTTGATAAGAGAAGGTATATTTCCTCAAGCCAGAGGGAAAGAATCCTCTGAAAATATCATTGAACCTTATATGCAAAGTGTGCAAGCAAATATTCAGTTGCCACATCGATTAAAGATCGTGGTGGATTGTGGAAATGGCATTGCAGGAGCGGTGGCGCCGAAATTATATAAAGCCCTAGGTTGTGAAGTGATCCCTTTATTTTGCGATGTGGATGGGCATTTTCCAAATCATCATCCCGATCCAGGACAACCGAAGAATCTTGAATGGCTTATCAAGGCTGTTCGAGATACCCAAGCAGATATGGGTATTGCTTTTGATGGAGACGGTGACCGTTTGGGGGTTGTTGATGAGCAAGGAAGAATTATATGGCCTGATCGGCAATTAATTTTGTTTGCAAGGGAAATATTGGTAAAACATCCTGCGGCAAAAATTATTTTTGACGTAAAATGTACGCGTCATGTAGCCGCTGTGATTGCAAAGTTGGGCGGGGAGCCTTTAATGTGGAAAACGGGGCATTCACTGATTAAGGCAAAAATGCAGGAGATAGGGGCTTTATTAGCCGGCGAGATGAGCGGCCATATATTTTTTAAAGACCGATGGTTTGGTTTTGACGATGCATTATATGCGGGAGCACGATTGCTGGAGATTATTTCTATGGCACATCCTGATAAGCCAGCTTCAGCTATCTTTGCAGAATTGCCAGACAGTGTTAACACGCCAGAATTGCTGATTAATGTAACGGAACAGAGTAAATTTGAGAGTGTCCAAAAGCTGATGGCTTTGGCTCGCTTCCAAGATGCGAAAGTGAGCACGGTGGATGGATTAAGGGTTGATTTTGAGGATGGGTTTGGACTAGTGCGCCCGTCTAATACAGGCCCTAATTTAATTTTACGATTCGAGGGAGATAACTCTTCTGCGCTGCAGCGTATTCAAAGAGAATTTCGCCATTTACTGCTGGCGGTTGAACCACAATGGGACTTGCCATTTTAAGAGACATAACTTTTTGGAATACAATCTATGATACGACCAAGTACCCGTGATAGAAATGAATTAAGAGAGATCAGAATCACCCGTCAATATACAAAATATGCGGAAGGCTCTGTTTTAATTGAGTATGGCGACACGAAAGTTCTCTGTACAGCCACTGTTACGTCAGGGGTACCAAAATTTTTGAAAGGTACAAACCAAGGATGGATAACGGCTGAATACGGTATGTTACCCCGTTCGACCCTAGAGCGTATGCCACGAGAAGCGCGTGGCGGTCCTACCGGCCGAACCCTTGAGATCCAGCGCCTTATTGGGCGTTCATTGCGTTCTGCTGTTGAATTAACAGCTTTGGGTGAATATACCATTACTATTGACTGTGATGTTTTGCAAGCAGATGGGGGAACCAGAACCGCGAGTATTACGGGAGGCTGTGTTGCCTTGGTAGAGGCTTTGAATGCTCTTCGGCAACAAGGGGTGTTACGGGTTAATCCCTTAAAATATTTAATTGCCTCTGTTTCGGTGGGTATTTATAAGGAAATACCTATCATAGATTTAGATTATATTGAAGACTCGAATGCAGGCACTGATATGAATGTTGTCATGACAGAATTAGGTGGATTTATAGAAATACAAGGCACGGCGGAACGGAGTCCTTTTCAAACGCAAGATCTGCAGGGGATGTTGGAGCTTGCTAGAAAGGGTATCCAAACTTTAATTCAAAAACAAAAAACAGCATTGGATTTATAAGATCCGCCTATCGTTATTGTTCCCCTCGTTTCTGTCAACTCAAAACGTCTTGGACTGAAAATAAAGGGGCGGTTGGATATAGCAAAGGAGTATAAACATGGCATTTGAGACTGAATTATGGGAGGCTATCAAAAAAAATAATATTGAGGCTGTCACGCTTTTGCTTGCCAATGAATTAAAGAACAGTGATATTGTGAATACCGTATTACACGAGGAGATGCCTTTAGATTATACAATTGAGTTTGGATATTGGGGTATTGCTCAATTATTACTAAAAGTAGGGGCTGTTTCAAAACGATTTACTTTAAGTCAAATGGAGATAAAAACTTTGATGGAAACGCGGGAGGATGGCCAAGCCCTGAATATTAATGTGATTGATGAAAGAGGTTATACCTTACTGGATCGCGCCTGTGATCTGCGAGCCTGGGAAATTGCAAAACTTTTGATCTCAAAAAATGCCACCCTTTTACAACTAACATTTGAGGAAATTTTAAGTAAAGCGGCCAAAAGAAATGATATAGAGACGGTTACCCGTCTCCTTAGCGGAGAATTATCGGGTGGTAGAGCGATTGATATCAATACATCCGATCAGCGAGGTTATACGCCACTCGACTATGCTATACAGAATGCCTATTCTGCCATTGCCAGGATATTGGCAAATGCGCAGGGGATCACAAAGCAAATAGTACTTTTGGATAATGATTGCGCGCATTTAAAAGAAACGGGTGAGCCTTCTGCTGAATACCAACTCTTTGAGGCCATTTTTAAGAATGATTTGGACAGTGTGCAGCGTTTAATGTTGAGGTGTAAAGATTTCAATGAAATAAGACAAGGTTATACAGCTTTAGATCAGGCTGTTAGGCTAGAACGCTGGGAAATAGTTCAGCAATTAGCCAATGCAGGGGCAAAAAATATCAGATTGAGTGAAAGTGATATAAAAGAAATAAAAGAACAGAGATTTGAAAATATTAGAAGAATTAGAAAACAGACTTTAAGTACGTTTATCTTAAGTGAATTTCAAGTAGAGGAAGAAAATGGACTTTATTATTATAGACGTTTGAGCAAAGATTTAGATCTCAGTGGGCAAGGTTTTAACTTAACGGAGCATTATAATAGA
>Ga0206910_1051_pt1 | contig 24694 bp, 26 predicted proteins | sample Alteio_BWOrgHeat_77_FD_152949 | JGI IMG/M metagenome (GOLD analysis project Ga0206910, IMG submission 152949) | Enriched cells from forest soil in Barre Woods Harvard Forest LTER site, Petersham, Massachusetts, United States -... | ecosystem: Environmental > Terrestrial > Soil > Temperate forest >... | reverse complement strand
CTGACTATGGGCCGGTTTTGGACGCATTCCATCGTGCCGGCATCCGCAATCCTACATCTCCGCTACCTGAGTTTTTCCTAGGCCAGCTCTACAGTGTAGGTGCCTTGGGTGGGATTATGTCCCTCAAAAATGCGGAGTGCCTGGACGATGTTGTGCCCCGCACCCAGCAATGCCTCGCCCTCGACGAACTCCACCGGACGGGTGTCCGGTCATTGACCCGAGCGATTGCGCTTGATCCGAAATTTTCACCAGCGTATGAACTTCGAGCAGAGTCTCTGTACAAATTGAAAGAATATCGCCAAGCAATACGGGACTACGACAGGCTGTTGGAACTAACGCCCACCGGTGAAACGGCGCGAAGTACCTATAACGATCGAGGACTAGCAAAAACATTTCTGGGTGACTATCAAGCCGCAGTTCAGGACTTCACTCGCTCCATCGATATGGGATGCAAAGAGTATTGCAGTTCATACGAAAACCGAGCTGACGCATACATAAAACTGCACAACTATCCAAAAGCCATTGAGGACATTGCCGTCTCAATCAGAAAGACTCTTTCAAACGCGGTGTTTTTGATGAATGTGGATCAGTTTCGACGGCTATATCCAGAATACGATTCCGTCCCTGACGATGTTCTCTGCGAGAAATTGAGAGCACTGTTTTTCCCACAGATGAAGTACGCGGACTTTGCGAAACAATTCTTGATTGAGGCAAAAGACTTCAAGTCAACTGTGCTTCCAGACTTGTACCTGAAACGTGGCGATGCATACGCGGCCTTGAAGCAAACGCAAAAGGCGAATGGAGAATACGATCGTGTAACGCGGGGCTTCCCGGAATCGGCAGCGTACGCCTTCGTTGAGAAAGACGGGAAGCGCACCAGACGGCTGGACTGAGTCAATCTCTGCAGCAACATCGCTTGCGACGCGGCTTGCGCATAAATCAGACTCTCTCAAAAAGCTCACCAAGAGAAATGGCGAAAGTTTTGGCGATCTTCTCGATGTTGACGAGCGAGAGATTGCGCTCGCCGCGCTCGACTCCGCCAATATAAGTCCGATCCAGTCCGCACATATCGGCGAACTCTTCCTGTGACACACCCAGCTTTTGCCGCCGCTGGCGAACGGCTCGGCCAAATCGGATTCTCACATCTATGGGACTCACGCTGCTTCATGGTTGTGGCCCTGCTGTTGATATGTCCACGGACGATGAGTATCATCCCCTTCAATGGACGTGAATACAGAGGCGAGAAGCCGCCTTCCCATCGTTTTGCTCGTCGCATCAGGATACGTGCTTGGCGTGATGCTTCCCGTACTGCGCCCAAGTTGGCGATGGCTGGACGAGGCCGGGACTTGGGGAGTGATTCTGCCTTTTGCATTGCTATTTTACAGTGGCCGAGAGCGCCTCCTTGACCTTATGCGCGACATAAGCAGCGGTAGACCACTCGAAGTGACGAAAAGCGACGAGTGGTATGCGAGGGTTGTTCGGTTCGTTCAAGGTGCTTTGGCAGCCAGCATCTGCGCGGGACTGGGGATCGGTGCGGCATACCTGACGAAGAACAGCGGCCTAAGTTGGTATGTAAGCGGCATTGTCGGCTTCTTCATCGGCGTCGGGAGTATGGCTGTAGTGTTCGATAGTTGAAGTACGGCAGAAATAATTTCTCCTCCCGATTTTCGATTTTCACAAATCCGTCGGGCGACAAGGGATTGGTTACCATCCTTTTCTCGAAGTCAAAAACGGAACCTTAAACTCCAGGACATTTCTACCTGCCCGGTCTGGGCGCCGTGGAGTGTTGATCCAACGGTCGAACCGTTAGCGGAACCGCCGGCCACTTCTTAGCTCTTCAAAAGACGCCATTTACAGCAGCTCTATCACGTCTTCATCCCACAAATGGCAGCTTCGGTCGCTTCGCTGCGGCTTGCGGACATAGGCTTGCACTTCTCCTGACTGTACTTGGGTTCCCAAAACAGGAAGGGGAGACATGAAAGCACAGACTGGTTCGATAAAAAGAGTAGGACGCAGTTGGTATGGCCGATGGCGAGAGGACGTGATTGTTGACGGGCAGGTCAAACGACAGCAACGGTTTGTCAAACTCTGCGACTGCGACGATAGATACCGGACTAAGTTCGATGTACGTCCCCTGTTGGCTGACAAGCTCAGGTCTTTGAATGAAGGCCGCACCGACGTGCGTAGTTCCCTCACCCTCGCGTCGTTCGTGCGCGAGCACTACGAACCCTATGCCAGGGAAAACTTCAAACCTTCGACGATTCACGGCTACTCGAAGCTGTGGAAAGATTCTCTTTGCCCACGGCTAGGCGAAATTCGACTCCGAGACTTCAGGACTGTCGATGCTGCAAACGTGCTAGCGGCACACGTCGCTAAGGGCTGGGGCAGGCGGTCTCTCCAGCATGGCAAGTCGCTATTGAGCGGCATCTTTACCTACGCTAAGAATCTAGGCGTGCTAGATGGCGTCAACCCAATTCAAGGGACAATCATTCCACGCAAGGCCGCGCCACCCGCTGAGACTCACGCCTCGACGCCCGAAGAGGTCTTGTCAATCCTTGCTCTACTGGAGAACGCCGAAGGAATAGAGTTGCGCCAACGGATGCAATCCCAAGTGGCGATTGGGCTGATGTTTTTCGCTGGGTTGCGACCGGGCGAGGCGCGTGGTGCAAGTTGGCAGGATTACAACGGCAAAACGCTCTGCGTTAAGCAAAGTGTCTGGAGGACCCACACTACAGCGCCCAAGACTGCTCAGGCCGCAAAGCCAGTGCCAGTAATTGAGCCTCTCAGAGAGCTGCTGTCACGGCTGCGGAGGATTGAAGGTGAGCCTCAGAGCGGCTTAGTCCTACGAGGCGTGTCAGGCAAGCCGCTCAACCTAGAAATGCAGGCGAAACGGATCATCGTTCCGGCGTTGCGTAACCCTAACAACTACCCCAGTCCAGATGCGAAGCGCATTGTATGGCATGGCTACTATGCCTTCCGGCGCGGAATCGCTACGCTAGCCAGTTCGGTATCCCGCGATCCGATGGCCGCCAAGGGTCTGCTGCGCCACACCAGCGTGAACACGACGCTGACACACTACATCAAAGACGTGCCCGAAGTGACCGAGAACGCCATGTCACTTGTCGAGAGATTGTTCGTCAAGACAGGCGCGGCTGGCAGGGTACAGTAGTTTTGTGTGATAAGAACTGTGATAAAGAGCTGCCCAATCACTCTCCAGAACCGACAGCGACTTCTTGGCAACTCCAACGCCTGCTTGACGATAATGGCGGAGGAGGAGGGATTTGAACCCCCGAGACCCTTTCGGGCCTAACGGTTTTCAAGACCGCCGGTTTCAACCGCTCACCCACTCCTCCGTTTCTAATTATAACTAGAAGCGGCACTTAGCGGAGCGATTGGTGACAATTTCGACTTCGATTGCTGCATTTTGGTGCAGGATGTCACCAAACTGTCACCAAAACCTTCGAGCTTCGCGACGGCGTTGCGTTTGGAATCGAGATTTGTGTGGGTATAGCGCATTGTAACGGTCACTGTGGAGTGCCCCAGCAACTGCTGCACTGTCACTATATCCACTCCTCGATCCAGTAGGCGGGAAGCAAAAGTGTGCCGTAGTTTGTGCCACGTCACACCTTTTAGACCCGCTTTCCGGCATGCCAACGCGAAACCTGCCTTCAAGTCCACAAACGGTTTCCCGGTTTCATGGTTGTAGAAAACGAACTGATTCTTTCTGCCAAGTGCCCAAAATTCCAGAACCCTTTGTGCCTCGGCATTCAAAGGCACTTGCCGAACTTTATGGGTTTTGTGGGCGAAGACATTGAGAACGTTCTTTTCCAGTTCCACTTGTTCCCAGGTAAGTGCCAGGATTTCCCCGATCCGCAAGCCAGTATTCAGGGCAAAGACAGCGATATCCTGAATGTATGGAGTTGCGCTAGCGAGAAATTTCCTTTCCTCTTCCCCGGTCAAGACACGGAAACCAAGATTTATTTCCTGGAAAAATTTTACTTTCCTTACCGGATTCGTGCCCAGGCAAAGATCCCAATCAATGGCAAGATTGAACATGCGCTTGAGAAGGGCAAGTTCCCGGTTAACTGTCGAACCGGAAACTTCCTTCTTTCGTGCCAGCTTGAAGCCCTCGATGTCGGCAGGATAGATTTCCCTTACTTGTCGTTCCCTGCCCAGGAAGGCCACTAGCCTCGCAAGCATCTGTTCGTCTCTTAGCCAGGATCTCTTGTTTCCCTTCGCATACTCCATATACTTGGTGCCAAGTTCCCCGAAAGTGATCTTCACCGGGCGCTTGAAAGTGCCCCGGATGATTTCTGCCTTCCGAAGGGCAAGAAGATCCTCGGCATCACGCTTGTTGGAGCTGTGGGTGGATTCCTGGATTCGATTCCGCTGAGAATCGTAATAGTCAATCCAGTATTTCTGACCTCTCTTGAAAATCCCCAATGCGGCCTCTTTTCTACCCATTGCCAGCCGCGTCGCGCATTCTACGCAAATGCAAAGGGTCGTGCCACTACGGGCGAGCTTCGAATCTGTGTGCCTGAACGAACTCCTGAAGATCGATCCTGTCGAACCTTAGTGCGCGCCCGACCTTCACAAACGGTATCCTGCGCTGCCAAGCCCAACCGTAGAGGGTGGAGACAGAAATGGATAGGAATTGCGCGGCCTCTTTGACCGTCATCAACGTCATTTCAGGTTTGCATTGCATTTGCCAACTCCTCAGCGTGAGGTTGCGACATCAAGTCCTCAAAGGTGGGCATGCTTAGACCTGGCAATTCGGTCGTACTGGCGGAAGGAGGCCATAGCCCCAAAACATGTAGGTCGCGCTTGTCGGCATAATACGTGCTGCGCGCCGTCTTCGTTCTTAAGTGGTCCATGCTCTCTGACTCGAACCGTCGCAAGATCCCCAAAAGGCGCGTAGCTTTGCGATTAGAAAAGTTAACGTCGAGAATGTCGCGTGCTGCATCACGGGGCGCAAACTTCATATCGAAGCCCATCTTGTTGATCGTCTCGACTAGGCAGGCGTAGGCGACGGCCGGCTGCAATACGTCATGGAGGGTTAAGCTCTTCTTTGACAGGCGTCGCTGCAAAAACTGCGATTTTTTCCGTAGTTGAATCTCGAAGCGAAGTGCCCCCCGCGCCGCAGGAATATCCTTCTTGTCGACATCCAAAATTTCTTTGTGCTTATCGTAGACGCGGACCATTCTGCCTCTTCCATCGTTCCACCACTCGACGGCTCCATGGCCGTCGGTAATGCGATGATGTTTGAGAAATCTCACAGAACCCAGCGTAGCGATATAGTCCGGTAGGGCGTTGCCGACAAAGAAGTTATGACAGTAGTCCACACGACTAAAGTCGGCTTCGTCGAGAGCCGGAATTTCACCATCCACATAGTCGGCGATACAGGCATGGAGGGTTTTCAACGGCATCGCTACATCAATCACAGTTGCGAGATTGTTGCCATGCACGAACTTGGGAAGGGAGCTCTCAAATCGAAGCAGTCCACCGTCGCCCATAATCGCAATCCGTACCTCTGGGAGGCTGATGTTGTGAACTACGCTGGTCACTCGAACGCCCAACTTTGAATCGAAAAATTCACGGGTACGCGTTTCCCAGGGATTTCGGCTGGCGTCCCTCGGTACGTATGGCCCCTTTTCGACTTTCGCGGCGACGGTGTCGAACATCCTCATCAGAACCTCTGTACGGCAGCCCTAACCCTGACCTCGGTCTGAATTCCTGGACTGATTCCCACGTGATACTTAATTCGTGGGAATCAGTCTGGCCGCCTTCGGCGGCCAGCTGGGGGCTTTGCCCCCAGACCCCCAGACAGACTCTTTTCATCCTTACCGGCATGGATCATGACCAAAGCTGGGAGCGGGGCCACGGTGCCGTCTAAGTCGGAGGTTGCATGGTCTGTCAGTCCTGCAGTGCCCCCTCTGGTTGCCGTGACCCCACATAGGAACAAATGCTAGGGCTCAGCTTCTATTCGAACGGAGCCACCGCAATCGATCTGAACCCGTGCTACTGATCCTGTATTTCAACGAGCCCTTGCCGACGTAATGCCTTTCCAGCAGGCCAAACCTCCATAACCTAATCAGGTACGTCCACGTCGACCGGGCTGGGTAGAATCCAAGGCACTTCGCGACCTCGCTAGGCTTCAACCAATCGCCCTGGGCATTCGCGAACGCCGACAGCGTTCGCAGCTTGAGTTTGTTGTAGCGATTCACCATGTTCCCCTGCTTGACGGCCTCTATGCGCTTTCAAAAGCTAGTTGCTGGAAAAGCCGGAAATACGTGTTGGGTCGGACCATTAGCCCGACCGCAAATTTCACGTTTCATTGCTACGATCTACCGTTTCGGTTGTGTTCTGGTCGGGACGATTCCAAAGCAACCAAAGTGACAGAAGGACAATGACCGCCCCGATGATCCACCACCGCCAGCTGGCCTTGCGGAGCGCGGCTGCGGTGAGGGTCATGCTTCCCACGCCCAGCCCTAGCCATGGATTGGAAATGGCCAATCCGCCGCCGATGGCAACAAGCGGCAGGGTAAATCCGCCCAAGCCGACTTCGTCGTGCGCGGTCGCTTCCTGCGATGCCTCAAAACGCCGCAGTTCGCGCCGTCGAGCGAGCCTCTGTTGACGATTGGCTCGCTCCCATTCCGCCTTCCGCTTCGGATCCTTGTATGGCATGGTCCTAGATTCGCTTCAATTGACGGATTCTCTCAGCCAACCAGGCGGCTCGACTCTTGAGCCCTTTACGAAGCTGGAGCGGAGTGCGCTTGCTCTTCAAGGCGGCGCGAACACCTCTTAGTTGCTCTTCAAATGTTAGTTTGCGACGAGCCATATCTTTCGTTTCCTCCTCTTCTCTTTTGGTCGTGGCCGGAAGTGCCTAGGCGGGGTCAACGCCTGTCCGTTGAGACCGCAAGGCTCGCAGCGAAAGAGTCGAGCCCCCGCCTTCGACACGCTCAGCTGCAGGGATTCTCCGCAAAACGTACACTTAGCCGTTGTGATTGCAATTCTCAAAGCTTGACCACTAGTATTCGCATAGCGCGTTCGACGGCACTTCTACTTAAAGGGGAACGGCCAAGTACCGTATTCGCGTAAATCGAGCTAACCAATGTCAAATGAGCGAGAACCAGTCGCCAAGTGGATCGAAGCCAATCTTGTCGAGTACGTGTGCCCCAAGTGCGGCTGGTATGATTTCAGCGGGGTCTTTCGCGATTTCCTGCCTTTCATCGACCATTTGATTGAAGATTTATGCTTGAAGCATCACCCCATGCTCAGTTTGCCGCTGATTCAAGCAGATGGAACGGTTTGGTTTCGGAAACCAGGAACAAATGAACTGATTTTGGGATTGCCACGATATGCTCCCGACTCACAGGAATGGAAAGTCCTGCTGACGAGGGGGGGAAAGCTAGTCCCGCAGGCCAAATTGTTTTTGGTTGATATTGCGGATTGGCTCGAGAGAGCCCTACTCTCTTTATCCGAACTAGACACACTGAAAACGTCCGATATTTTGACGTCGGAAAGACTCTTTACCTTAGTCGAAACTTTGGGCGAACGGTTTCAAGAACAACGAAACTATCTGCTAAATCACAGAACTGCGCTGCGGGACGCTGCAACGGACCCGAAATGGACAGGCAAACAGGGTAAACAGGCGCGTTTTATTGCAAGTTCTGTCGCGGGTGCCAGATGGGAGCTGGCTACTTCAAGTTCCCGGGAAATGATTAGACAAACCAGACAGGGCGATCGGAAGACCGTATTTGCAGAGCTCAAAATTCCTCGCGATCGATTTTGGTGGTTGCCAATTCCCGAAGAATTTGACGGGCTTCAGATATGCTCCTAACGGAAGCGTTCACCAAGATTCTCAGTGAATATCGAGCGGCTACGGAGCACGTCTTCCGAGGGCACCCGCTCTCACGCTACATTCGACGACATCTGCCAGAATTAGTCAGGAGAATTGGCGAAATTCCCTCAGAATACGAAATTCACGGGAGTGCAGGGCAGGGCCAATGGAACAAGTGTCCATGGCTGGCTGTTCTAGATCCTTTGGTTACAGATACGGCGCAGAAGGGATATTACGTCGTGTATTTGTTTCGAGAGGATTTTTCAGGATTCTATTTAAGCCTGAATCAGGGCGTCACCGATGTCCGCCGAATCTACAAGGCTGACACAAAGAGCGCGCTTCGAACTAAAGCATCCGACTTCCGGGCGCGGCTACCAAAGGAACGTGGTCGAGTATCAATCGAGGCTATCGATTTGAGGCCCTCTTCTCGTTCAAACTACTCAGCTGACTACGAAGCTGGGAATATTGTTTCGGTGTTCTATTTCGTCTCAGATGTACTCAGCGAGGCACAGTTTGTAGAGGATCTTCATGAAGCGCTAAGACTCTACGATTTGCTGAGCGGAACGGAAAACATTCCGATCGGCACCATTGGGGCGGAGGACGATGAGCAAGACAACGAGTTTATCGAGGATTATGCTGCTTTCCGCCAGCACAAGAGAATAGAGCGCAATGCCAAACTTGCGGCGAAGGTCAAGAAAGTTCATGGTTTTGTCTGCCAGGCCTGCAAGTTCGATTTTTCGAAAATGTACCCTGCAATAGAGAAGAACCGTTATATCGAAGCCCATCACTTGGTGCCGGTCGCAGACTTGAAGGGGCAAAGAGTAAGAAAGGATCCGCAATCAGATTTCGCGGTTCTCTGCGCCAATTGCCATCGTATGATCCATCGCTTCCCTGAGCCTTGGAATCTGGATTCGTTTCGTTTGGCTATCGACGAATCGATGCGGCTACCGCGAGCCCTTGGGCCGAAGCAATAGGTCAAATGCCCCTGCACAGAGCTTCTTTTTGCTGCGTGATGTAGACTGGCAAAGCGACGAAACCCGATCGATTTAATAGAGAAACACTCTTGAAACAACGGATGCAATGGCAAGCTCTACTCGATCAGACCCGCGTTCGGGAAATTCTTGCTGGACAAACATCGCATAAGGTATCGGGAGAACTCCGGACGGAATATGAACGCGATCGCGATCGGAGTATTTACTCATCTCCCGTTCGGCGGTTGATCGGGAAAACGCAAGTCTTTCCCCTGGACCCAAACGACTTGATCCGAACTAGGTTGGTCCATTCGCTTGAAGTTTCGACTGTGGCAGAGGGTCTTGCCGCCCAGGCCACTCGCGACGTCATTTGTAAGAGAGAATCTCTAGATGATGGGCAACAAAGGGCGATTTCCAAGATTGCCGAAACATGTGGATTGCTTCACGATACCGGTAACCCTCCATTCGGACATGCAGGTGAGTTAGCCATAGGCTCTTGGTTTGCCAAGCGCCTCGATCGCAAGAAGCGGATCCCGAAATTGGGAGGGGAACGCAGTCAGGCCGCGAAAGACTTCCTATTGTTCGAAGGCAACGCTCAGACGCTTCGGATCCTCACAAATACCCGACTGCTGGGGCATGACCACGGCCTAAATCTGACGTGTGCGACGACAGCTGCGGTTCGCAAATATTTGGCAGCCTCGCACATTGCTGATGCAGACTCCAAGATTCACGAAAATACGAAGCCCGGATTCTTTAAGTCCGAAGCTAAAATTGTCGATGAGATCGGCGAACGCACGTCAACCAAGGGCAGGCGTCACCCGATTGCTTATCTCGTGGAAGCAGCCGACGACATTGTCTACTGCGTCGTTGATATAGAGGACGGCCTTAAGAAGCATTTGCTCGCTTGGCCGATGGTATTTGAATATCTGAAAAAGCGCTGCGCCTCCCTTCCCTTGTTTGAAGAAATACTTAAAGGCTCAGATAAACAGATGAAAGATGTACCACAAGAAACGCCTCTTTGGGCTTCCGAATATCCTCAAGCGTTCCGAGTAAACGCAATTAGCGCAATGGTGCGGTCAGTTGTAGACGTTTTTGGGCTGCGTTATGACCAAATAATGATGGGCGACTACCACGATGAGCTTGTACGAGACGTTCAATGCAGTGCAGCGGTTTTCATTAAGGCCTGCAAAGACTTATTGCGCGAAACTGTGTTTCGCTCTCAGGAGGTCCTTCGCCTCGAAGTTCGAGGCCGAAAGGTGATTCATGATCTTATGGACCTCTTCTGGGAGGGAGCGTCTACCTATCTAAAAGATAGGAAAATTCAATCTCGCAGTTACGGTGGAAAGCTCTATCTCTTGATCTCTGAAAATTACAGACACATATTCCAAAAGCGGTTGTTGGACGGACGTGAAGACGAAGCGTACTGCGCTTTCCAGCTTGTTACCGACTACGTTTCTGGGATGACCGATGCTTATGCATGTCGGCTGCATACGGACCTGATGAATGGGCGAATCGGATAAAACAACGATCACACGCCGTTTGGCGCGATTTCTGAAAGGACCTGCTGGCAGGGAGACCACGCCGACAGAGCCAATCAGAAAAGGTGTTGTGGAGGTCCTGCACCGCGCTACATCACAGTCTTGGAAGACTTTCATCGTAGGTGGCGCAATACGCGACCTGCTGCTTGGACCGCCGGATTCATGGCCGCGTGACGTTGATCTAATTGTTGACGGGCCTTCTCCGAAAGAACTCGAATCAGCATTCAGCGACCTATTGATAAGGCGAAATAGCTTCGGCGGTCTTCGCTTGCAACGCAGCGTCAATCTGAAGGGCATTTCTGACGCTAAATATGACCTGCTCTTTGATGTTTGGTGTCTTCAAGATTCATGGGGTATAAAGGCGCAGGGTCTAGCCCCCACAATTCTAAACTTCTTAAAAACTCCATTCTTGAATATTGATTCAATCGCGGTCGCCCTAACCAGCAGAAGTAAGCTCATCGTGCATGAACACGGTTTTTTTGACGCTGTAGCTACGAAGACGTTGGAGGTTAATAACGAGCCAAACCCCTTTCCCTTTACATGCGCGATTCGATCTCTGCTTCTGGCTGCCAAACTCGATTTCGAGCTCGGTCCGCGGCTCGCATCTTTCATTTACTCACTGACGACAGCGGCACCAGTATCCAAGCTTGTGGACGCACAAATTTCTCACTATGGCCAAATCAGATGCAGTGAAGATGACATCAAAGGTTGGTTATCCAAACTACGTGCGCAGCTTGAAGGGGGGGCCAAGAAGGTGCGGTTCCTGAACAATCCGCAATACCAAACACATCTTTGGCGGGACTGGCCTCCGCACACTGAGCCTGGCAGGGACGAGAAAATCGATAATGCCACTCAGTGGAAACCCGTAGAGAAGCTAAGACTTGCGTGAACTTAACAGGATCATCACCTAGCTGAGGTTATTTGATGAATCGGGCGCCAAGGCTTGAAGCGAGCGATCGCAAGCCGTCCTCAGCTTCTGCCGGTAGCAAGTGGCGCCTTATCCATGCAAGAGCCGCCGGATTGGCATTGGTCTCGGTAGCATCGAGGAGAACATCGAAAAGAGGACCCTGCGGAATTGTGATTTCGATGACACCAACATACCGAGATAAGGCCAGCTCGCACGTCAGTTCGTAAATACCGTTGTCGGAAAGTCCAAATATAGTGGCCTCTGATTGATATAGAGCCCCTTTTACATACCTGGTAGCCAAAGTCACCGTACGCTGAAATTGAGGGTAAATCTGCCCAGCCGTGTCGGCCAGATGCAAGCCTAGTTCGCGCATGCGGGTCACTGTAAGTCGTAGCTTCGTCGGCACAGGCACGACGAAGGATGACACGACCGCATGTTCGACATCGACGTCCTGATCGGGCCAGGTTATCCGCATCGCAGTCCTGATTGCGCCGGAATCTGACGTCCATTGGTACAAATCCGCGGCCGCGTATGGCCCGAGCCGATCGTCATGAAGATACAGACCTTGCAGAGACGTAGCAGCATCTCGAAAGTGCAGATTGGGATTCGTTTGCGGAGCGACGTCTCCGCATTTCGTTCCCACGGCGCAGACCGCGTGTCCGCCAGCCCCTTCCTGCAAGGATTGAATTGCAAGAACAGGGGCAAACCCAGAGCGTAAGTAGCTTAGAAGTTGCGCGCGGTCACTCTGAAACTCAATAGAAGGTACAAACAGAGGCGCTAACCCAGCTGCCCGAATCGCTTCACACATCTGATGTACAGTAAGTCCTTCCGAAGGTAGCGGTCGGCCTCCAACCAGAAGGTATCTGGATGCGGCTTCAGTGATATCTGCTGGGGTGGGAATTGAAAGGCCTTCGCGTTGCGCTATTGCATTAATCGAACTCCATAGTGCAGTGGTGGCGCATGCGCTCACGCCTTGATCCTGTTGTTGAAACGCAAGGCCTCTAACCGTCAATTCAAACTGAGCAAGATGTACACGGTACTCTCGTATCGGCTTGAATTGTCGACGTCGACCCGTCAATGTCTCCTCTCCGAGCGGTGGTAGTACCGTGCGTCCCACTGGAGATCCGGGGAGGGGCCGCAATACGGAAAACCCGAGATACGCATCCTGCAAGAAACTCTGGCTCGCAGAGGCTTGTTCGCCGCTGACACCTGTTACGAGTTGCCGCCACCGATCATGATCAAACGGCTCACGAAAGAAGTGCAAACGCTGACAGAAATTGTCGTAAGCGCGGAGACTGCGCGAATAAAACAGCGCAACATCCGCAATGTAGTCGCGGTCAATGTAATGAGTCTCGACGACGATAGTCTTGCAGCCCAATGTATTCAGGTATTTCCCGAGATACAACATCTGAGTTGGAGGCCAGAGCGAATCGTCGATTCCGGGTGGGCGATCAAACAGGGTGGGTAGGTTGACCTCAAAAGGGAAAACATCGATGCGCTTTGAAGGATGCGGCTGCCAAAGTCGAATAGGGGTCATCGGGCGGCTTTCAAGCGCAAGTTCAACAATTCAGCCGAAGCGGTCTCGGCTTGTCTTTCCTTTCTTACTATCGGCTTAACATTCTGACGTGCCTGTTTCACTGCTTCCCAGACAACGGCTTCTCCAGCAGCGCAATTACTTTGCTTGTCGGGCGTGGGCGTTGCAGATTGATTGGTTTTCGGGGCAGTCTTCTGTTTTTCGGTCATTATTCACCTCCTTTCGTTCGATCTAGTTTTACCTGGGGGAATGTGGAAGGCCTTAAATACTAACGTTTTTCCGATTCGTCAAGCAGAGCTGCCGTTACTCTGCGGACGGTTTCTAGTGTATGGGCGCTTGCCCGCGAAGCACGGAGGAAAATTGGGTCCAGTTTCGCGCCGGCTTCGAGCGAAGCACGACCGAGTAGGGTATCCACTGATACCTCGAGCGCGTCGGCAAGTTTGACAAGCGATTCAAGAGACGGGGTGCGCTGCCCGGTCTCGAAATGGGATACAGAAGCTCCCCCCATTCCGGCGCGTTCACCCAACTCCGTTTGGGTCAGGTTTCTTAGCTCTCTGAGCGACTTAAGGTTCGCAGTGAGGGCTTCCTGGAATTTTAAGAATGTGCTTGACATCTATACGCCTGCGTATATACTGTGGCTACGCTGCAGTATACACAACTACTCTAGCGTAGCATCAGATTTTATGGTTTTCAAGGAGAAATGCGAGATGACTACTGCAGATATTTCTAAGGAACAACTACATATTTTCGTTAATCGCCGGAAATTCGAACAGGGTGACGGAGTTCGACCCGAGATGAAAGGCAAGGACATTGCCGCATTGGTTGGGGTGCCTACAGACAATGCCGTCATTCGTGAGGAATCGCCAGAAAAAAAAGAGATCGGTGTCGAGGAGGTCGTTCACATCAAGAACGGTGAACATTTCTTGGTCACTCGCAAAATCGTAGAAGGCGGACATGTCATCTGAACGGGTCTCTCGAGAACTCGCGATTATTCGTGAGGGTTTGCTGACGGCTGATTTGGTCAACGAAGGCGGACGACAGTTCGTTATTTACCGAGCCGTGCCTACGAATGGAGTTCGATTCGGCTTACCGGGAAGTACGGACGTGATAGTTCCTGTACCACCAGGCTACCCCGCGAGCTGGATTGATTTGGCTGGCTTGCCTGTCGGTTCTCCTTTCTTGCCCCGAGTGAAGGGAGGTCAGAACAATCAAGGGATTGTATTCGCTGATGGGCACCAGTGGCAATTAGCTAGTTATCACCCGCACAACGGAGGAGGCGGTCCACCATGGGATCAGAATCGACACGGCTTTCACACCTATCTGGATCACCTTATCGCTTGGCTCGACCGAATTGCATAGTTGCGGATACCTCGAAGCCGGCGACTGTCCGAATGGCTGCGCCTGAGTTTGGCGAACTGTGTCAGCTTGTCTTCGCTCGATATCCGCACTGGGAATGGGCCAGCTTTGCGCGATTTGGGTGGAGGGAAACCCGCGACGGGATGGTTGTGACTCTCGCCGCGGTCGAAGCACCTGGGTCAGGCGATCTCAATGAAACCGTTGGCCATGTCATGATAAACGAACCCTACACGCTTCGCGTGGCGCTCGCTGCGGAAACCCACCCTCTGTCTGTTGGCATCATCCACTCGCATCCGAAGGACTGTGCGCCACGCCCGAGTTCGATTGACGATGATATGGACAACTACTATGGACGGTATTTTCAAGATTTCGCGCCAGGGCGTCCGTATGTCAGCCTTATTGCTTCGCAAGTCAACGGCGAACTAGAACTTTCTGGGCGAATATATTGGAGAGGTACATGGTTGCTCGTATCCCACTTCGCAATCGAACGAACTCCGACACGAACTTGGACGAGAAATAGCGAATTGCGATGCGAGAAGTCGCGCGAGCGAACGGCTAGACTAAACGCGGCTTTTGGAGAGCAGGCGGCACATCGTCTTCGACGCTCGAGCGTTGCCGTAATTGGGGCCGGAGGAACGGGATCAGCCGCGATCGAGAGTCTCGCACGTGCCGGTGTCGGGAAGATCGTTGTTGTCGATCCAGATCACGTTGATACATCTAATCTCGAACGAATCCATGGCAGCAAGCCGGAACACGCCGAACAACGTGTGCCTAAGGCACAGGTTGCTAGAGATCATGTATTAGGCATCGATCCTTCCTGCAGGGTTGTAGCACTTCGTGGAGCACTGCCGCAAAAGGATGTTGTCGATATTGTTGCTTCCTGTGATTTGGCATTGGGGTGCACTGACCAACAGCATAGCCGTCTAGCGCTGAGCGACTTGGCGGTTCGTTATCTAGTCCCGGCGCTTGATTGCGGAGTAGTTCTCGAGGGACAAAATGGGCGCATAACCGGCCAAGTTCTGCAGATCGTTCGATTCCTTGCCAATGACTCTTGCGCTCTATGTCGCGATCTTGTCACGCCTCAGCGCCTCTCTCAAGAGCTGATGTCTTCGGAAGAGCGCGATCAACGGCGGATAGCGGCGAAGAGCGCGGAAGAAAGAGGAGAGAGCGGAAATCCGTATTGGCTCGAGACCGCGCAATTGAATACGGTAGGATATTTGACCACCATCGCTGGTGCAATGATGGCTGGTTATGCGATCGGCTGGCTTACCGGACGCTTTGATGCACCATTTGAACGCTTGCAACTAGATCTGACCGCGAAGTTATTGGGAGTGGTAGACCCTGAAGATACTCCGCGGACGCAATGCGTCTGTCGACGCGTCAGAGGCTGGGCTGACCAAGCCAGTGCAGATGCTTTGATTGCGCCGCCGTCGCACTGGCCGAACGTCGAAGCCCTCTAGCAAGATTCAATAGAGCTCGATCACAATGGTTGACATTGGTTGAAGGACTTGAGTGTGTGACACTCACGAATCGGACGCCTATCAGCGGTCGAGTGTCACCAAATTGTCACCAAAGCCCGCGCAAAAGAGGCAAAAACCACGCAAATCTAGAAAATTGAAATCGACGCTATCTTGCAGCTGGCAAAGGGATTTAGTTGAATTTTCTGCCAGATAGCGAACCGGCGATTTAGCTTTTCAAGACCGCCGGTTTCAACCTCTCACCCACTCCTTCGCTTTCAATTTTAGCGTATTCCGTGAGTTGCGGAGGGCAATTAGGTGGGTTTCGGGCGTAACCGGCACATTTTGTTGCTGATCGCGGTTTGGATGGGATCGTCGAAGCAGAGCTAGTTCGACGAATCGCCCGCTTCGAAATCTACGCCCCAAAATCGGGGTGCTGGGCTCAGGAATTCGATGCCGACCCGCTGGCCTTTGTCGCCGGCGTCGCCGAGAAATACGACCCGGCACTCCTGCTCTTCGTCGGTGTCCGGATTGGTCAGGACGATCATTTCGCCTTCGTCGATCTCGTTTTTGAGGAACAGCAGACCGCCGTGAGAATTGACGACCACTGTCTCGCAAACTTCGCGAAATTTTCTGCCGTCGTGGCCGCGGCCCTGGGCTTTTACTCGCATTTTGTGAAACACGCGCCCACTGCGGCGTGGCGCGGTGAAAGTGACTTTGCTCATGCACTCATCTTCAAGCGCGCGGCGGCGACCGTCAATTGCACTACCGTACAGTGTTCCGCCACTGCAACCGTAACAGTTAGGGCATTCGCCTGGTAGGCTGACCGGCCATCGTTTCTCTCTTTCTTCGCCATCTCGTCGGCCGATCAACGACCCGAGCCAAGTCTTGAGCCTAAGCGGCTTTCTCGATCCTCCGAATCAAGTCCTCCTGCTCAGCTTTGCTCTCCGCCCCGATGGTGAACGCATCCAGCAGCCCGAGAGACAACGCGAACTTCAGCGCCTCATCCTGCCGGGTTCGCATTTCGCCCTGACCGAGAATTTTCATCCCAATGATTCCTTTTCCCGCCGCCTTCATTTCCCGAACCACGCTTATCACCGTCTCCGGGTCGGCATCCATGTGCGCTCCTACTGGATTCATACGCACCAAATCCACCTCCACCCAGGGAGATTTTGCCGCCGCACGCAGCGCCTCAATACTGTGGCACGAGCATCCGTGCGCGCGAATGATCCCTTTTTCCTTAGCTTCGGAGAACACATCCATCACTCCCCGGTAGCGCTCTGTCCAGTCCGCTTCAGTGAGGCAGTGCATCAGGCAAATGTCGAGATAGTCGGTGCCGAGCTCTTTGCGAAAGCGATCCAGATCGGCGCGCGCGGCGGCAGGGTCTCGCGACCAGGTCTTGGTCAGCACCGTTACTTTGTCCCGCGGCACATGCTTCAAAGCCTCGGCCACGTGCGGGTGGCTGCCGTAGGCATCGGCGGAATCGAAGAAACGCAGGCCGTGATCGTAGCCGTTAAGAAGGAGTGCTGAGAGCCCATCGACTCCGAGGTCGGTCTGATGCGAGTGGTGGCCGATACCCACGGTGCCGGTTCCCATCGCCAGGCGGCTGGTCTTGATTCCCGTCTTTCCGATCATCACGGTGTCGTGCGCATTGAGCTTTTTGTCCAGAGGCGCCGCCATCAAATTCCTGGTGAAGGCTTGCGATTCGAGCCATGCAGCTCCTGCGCCGCATGCCCCGCGTCGAATAAAGTCTCGCCGCTTCATAATTACCTCCTTTGGCGCTGGCAACCCCGAGCCTATACCTCAGCTGTACATGTTAGCCATACCCATACCCTCCTAGACGAATTGTTGCGCGTTAGGTTATCCGGCTAAGATGTCGCTGGGGGTCACCTGATGACCGTTTTCTTCCGACGTACGCTTTGCCTCGTCTTCCTTGTGCTTGTCGCCGCCCCTTCCGGTCTTGCGCAAACTACGCGTCTGAGTTCAGTTCTGGATATGGCCGAGTTCGTCGATGACTGGAAAATCTCGCGGCAATTTACCCTAGACGTAGCCAACGCCATGCCCGCGGACTCCTACACCTTCCGGCCCAACCCGGATGAAATGACGTTCGGCGAGCAAATCGTCCATATCGCCATTGGCAACGCCTTTCGCTTCAACCAGATAAGCGGCGTCCAGACTCCGTTCCCGATCAACCTTTCGAAGACCCCTCCGTCCGACAAGAAATCCGCGATCGCCATGCTGGAACAGTCTTTCGACTACGTGATCGCGGTCTTGCCGCAGATTACGCCTGAAGAGCTCAAACGCACCTGGCATATTCCTTCTTGGAAAGGCCGCACGGATCCGGGAGGGCGCGCCATGATTCTGAATATGTTCGTGCACACCGCGCATCACCGCGCCCAATGCGAAGTCTACCTTCGGGCCAAGGGCATCAAGCCCCCGGATTACACCTTCTAGATTTCGCGAATTTGGGCCGTCGACCAAAACTTGTACCCAACCCTCAGACGGCCATAGAATATTGAGGTGGCATCGGAACTTGGAAGAGGCAGTTCCGCACTCACGGTCCGCAACTTTCGTTTCGCCAGAACGTATCCCTATCGTGGAAAGGACTCGTCGTTAAGAGCCCGTATGAACCTTACTGAATTTATCGAAGGTCGCCGCGACCAGCACCTTGCAGAGCTGTTGGAGTTCCTGCGTATTCCCAGCGTCAGCGCCAAGAGCGAGCACAAGCCGGACATCGAACGTGCCGCCGGGTGGGTGGCCGAAAAGTTGCGCTCAGCTGGATTTAATTCGGTTCAAATCGTTCCCACAAATCTTCACCCTCTCGTCTACGCCGAATCTCTGGAAGCTCCCGGCAAGCCCACCATTCTTTTCTATGGACACTACGACGTTCAGCCGGCCGAACCGCTGGAGCTTTGGACTTCACCGGCATTCGAACCCACCGTCCGCAACGGAAACCTGTTTGGCCGCGGCACTGCCGACGACAAAGGTCAGGTCCACATTCACTTGAAGGCGCTGGAGTCTCTGCGCGATGTGCATGGCAAATTGCCAATCAACGTCAAAGTGTTGATCGAAGGCGAGGAAGAAGTAGGCAGCGTCAGCCTTTGGGATTACGTGCAGAGGAATCGGGAAAAACTCAAGGCGGACGCCTTGGTAGTTTCCGACACTTCGATGCTCGCGAAGGACGTGCCGTCGATCACCTACGGACTGCGCGGCCTCAACTACTATCAGGTTGAGCTGACCGGTCCGGCGCGAGACTTACATTCGGGCGTCTACGGCGGCGCTGTTCCCAATCCCCTGACCATTCTGACAGAACTGTTTGCTAAGCTTCACGACAAGGATTTTCGTGTCGCCATCCCCGGCTTCTACGCCGACGTCGCCAAACTCAGCGTTTCCGAACGCAAAGCACTGAACTCGCTTCCGTGGAAGAAAAAAGACTTCGAGAAGGCCGTCGGCGCGCCGGGCTACGCGGGCGAAAAGGGATTCACCATCGTCGAACGGCTTTGGGGACGCCCCACGCTTGAAATCAACGGTATTTGGGGCGGCTACACTGGCGAGGGCGCCAAAACCGTAATTCCGTCGAAGGCTTGGGCCAAATTCTCAACGCGCCTGGTGCCAAACCAGAATCCGCAGAAGATTGCCAAGCTCGTGGAAAAACACGTTCGCAAGCTGCTGCCGAAGACCGTCATCTGCAAATTTGAAGTTCTCAGCACCGGCAAGCCCTGGACCGCTCCGTTCAAGGCTCCCATTTTCGCCAAGGCTCAGGCCGCGCTCGAAAAGGGCTTCGGCAAAAAGGCAGTCTTCATCCGAGAAGGCGGCTCGATCCCCTTCGTCACCCAAATGCACGACACCTTCAAAGTACCCTGTGTTCTGATCGGCTTCGGTCTACCCGACGAAAATGCTCATGCGCCAGACGAACATCTCGCGCTCGAAAATTATTTCGGCGGCATCAAGGCCATCGCCCATTTCTATGAGGCCCTCGGCCGACCATAGTTAAAGGAAGTTGAGAGAGCCGGAAACGCTCATGACATTGCGGAGGAGAATACTTCTTCGATTTGCCCTCGCTGGCGTCGTGCTTGGGGCCCTCTCTTGCGTAGGCCTGGTCGCCGCAGCTGCCAGACACATCAGAGTTCACGATGCGGTGTATGTGGGGGCACTCATTTTGTGCCCTGGGCAATATCTGATGGTCTTTGTTGACCATTCCTATTTGCAGTCACTGAACTCAGTCATCCCACTGGTGGTTTTATGTGTGCTGACCAATGCACCACTCTATGCATTCTTTGGACTGCTGTATCTACGTTTTTGCACAACAACTAGAGAGTAGCGAGCTGCGTTCGACGTGATTTGGCATAGTCGTTCAGCGCAGCGTTGGCACTGGTGATCACTCCCAGCGCGTCGGCAATGGCCGCCAATTCCCTCCCTCGAACCACTATATACATCTCGTCCTCAGCCAGTCCGGTATAAACACGATTCCCAATGCATCCCAGGCTCAGGATCGATCCGAGCTGCAAGGCCGCCGGCAGCGCCATGCACGTCGGCCGGCCTAGCGCCGGGGCTCCGCTGGCAACTCCAGCCCGGCTGGTCGCCTCATTCAGCAGCATCGCCCCGGCGGGCTTGCAGGCGAACAAGACCACATCCGGTGACACCGGAGAATCGCCGAGCGGCGCGTACAAGATTGCCCCGGGCGCCTTCGGCAGCCGCGGAATCTGCGGCACCTCTTCCGGCTTCACGTAACCCAGGTCGAACATCATCTTCAGCGTTTGCTCCGTTTCCTTCTCGCGCTCCGGCGACAACGCAATGTTGTGTGTATACGCGCCCACAGCGCAGTTGAAGTGGTTCTCCGGCACTGTGTAGAACACGCGTCCGCTCGCTGCCAAGCGCCAAAAACTGCAGCTGGAAGGCTCGGTTCCGGAAAATTTCTCGGTATTGACTGGCGCCAAATCCAGAAACGTCACCGCCACCGGTCGGCGCGACATCGGGATCGCCGCCGCGATTTTCCGCTCCAGTTCGTTCCAATTTGACGCGCTACCCATGAGTTTTCTCCTGACAGGGTGAAAGAATTTGGAGCATAACATACGGCCGCAGCCCTGATTCCGCGCCGAACCCGCACTCAAATGTGGAAAAACCCTCATTCCATGCGCGTTTTCTCGTATCAGTTCAAAAAACTCGCATATTTCCAGCCTTTTTTGCGCTTCACCCCTTGCGTTCCCGCTGGCCCTTGGCTATAGTGCCGAGCGGCCCGAGTTTTTCGTTGTTTTCAGAGTTTTTGAGGGGGGAATCTCGCGGCTGGCCTCGATCACCCGATCGCGGCGCATTTAAAAAATCAGGAGGATAAGAATACTAGATGGCAGCCAAGCCACTAAGCAAGACCAAGATCGTGTCCCACCTCGCAGAGAAGGTGAGCATTCCCAAGAAAACTGCTACCACCTTTTTTGAGGAACTGTTCAAGCTCGCGGTCAAAGAAGCCAAGGGCAGCGCCGGCAAGTTCGTCATTCCGGGCTTCGGCCGCGTCGTTAAGGCTCATCGCAAAGCGCGCATGGGCCGCAATCCGCAGACCGGGGAAGCAATCAAGATCAAGGCCAAGACCGTTGTGCGGCTGCGTCCGTCCAAGGCGCTCAAGGATGCCGTACTGAAGTAGATTCCCTGCGTTTGGGGAATTGGGCCATAGCACGGCGTTCGCTTCGGCCAGCGCCAGGTACTCGACTTTATCGGCCAAGTTTGCCCTCCGGTGAAGCACCGCCTCACACCGGAGGGCTTTTCTATTTCGCTGGCGAAAATGCGGTTCGCAAGCGAATACTCGCTTTGTTACAGCGTTTTCACGTAGGCGATGACGTCCTTTATCTGGCCCGCCTCCAGCACATCCTTGAACGGTGGCATCAGGTTGTCGCCGTTCTCGATCCAGGTTTTCAGCGCCTCGTCGGTCACTTTATTGTTGTTCACCGTGAACGTTCCGCGCTTTCCAATCCCCTTCAGACCCGGACCGATTTTCTTCGCATCGCTGTCCGCGTAGTGGCAAACGCTGCACTTCTTGTCGAACACTTCTTTACCTTTAGTCGCAGATCCGCCGCCCGCTGCCGCTGCGCCAGACTTCTTAGCAGGCGCCTTGGCCGGCGGATCCTGGGCGAAAACCGCCCCAGCCACCGCAAGCGTCGCGATCCCAAGTGTCATCACAGTACGGTTCACAATTCCCCCTGGACTACGGTCGAATGCCAACTATTCTCCCTGTTTACCGCGCCAATTTCCACTCCCAACCCGGCACAAAGGACAGGGTTCACCCTGTGCACGTTCTGCACTTTCGTACTTTTGACGCACCCAAAACCGTGTGCTAACAATCGTTCATCATGAGCCAGGAAACTCTATCGCGAGCTTGGGAAGTGCTGCAGGACGCCTACCAGGCCCAGATGGAAGGGGACTACGACCGCGCTGTCGAACTTTACCGCTCGTCCCTGGATCTCTATCCGACCGCGGAAGCACACACTTTCCTGGGCTGGACCTATCATTTTCAGGGGCGTCTGGACGACGCCATTGCCGAGTGCAAGCGCGCCATCGAGATCGATCCCGAATTCGGCAATCCGTACAACGACATCGGCGCCTACTTGATCGAACTGAATCGTTTCGATGACGCCATTCCCTGGCTGGAGCGTGCCATAGAAGCACGCCGCTACGAACCGCGCCATTTTCCGCACTACAATATGGGTCGGGCCTACCTCGGTAAGGAAATGTACGCTCGCGCCATAGAATGTTTCCAGCAAGCCCTGGAGATCGAACCGCGCTACTCGCTGGCCCGCGACACCCTCGAATCCCTCCGCCGCATGGTCAATTAGCCACCCGGGTTCCGTTGTCGTCACGTTCTCGTTTTCGGCGCGAGACAAGAAGGCAGATCGCTGCCCGACAAGACCATCACCACTCTCCGTTCTCCAAGGCCACCTCACTCAAATGCCAACTCATCCTCGTCTCCGGCAGCAAAAACACCTCCCGCAAATTCGCCCGGCCTCGTTCCTTCTCTCCCGCCGCAATTCGCAAAATCCCTGCCATATACTTCCACCAACCTCCGGAATTCCCATCGGCTTGTGCAATTCCCTGGTTCAACCGCTTCATCCATTCGACCGCATCATATCCCTCTAGATTCTTCGCCGCAGCGCGCGCCCAGAACAAGTCCGAAACTCCACTCGCTCCAGCGGCTTTTCCAAATTTCTCCGCCGCCTCTTTCTTCTGACCGCACGCCGCATAAATCTTGCCTAACAAATAGTTTACCCTCGCCGAATTCAGAGCCGCCTCCAGCCCGTCTTGCGTAAACGCTAATCCTTCAACCGGCTGGCCGAGAGCTTTCGCCGCTGCGACAGCCTCGCCGCAACGACCACTCTTCGCCGACGCCGAAGCTTGCAGCAGCCTCACTTCGAGCCACACCTGCCGAACGTTGGTCCCCCCTTCTTCTCGTCCAAAAAAGCGATCGTGAAACAACGCGATCGCGCCCTCAAAATCACCGGCTTCCGCGCGATTTAATGCCAGCTCATACACCAGGGGAGTCGGCATCGTCTTGGCATCCGGATAGCGCTGCAGCATTTCCACTCGCCCTCGCGCGGGTTTCCCCAACAGCGTCATCGCCGCCACAGCTCCGGAATAGTTCACCACATTCCCCGGATCGTTCCGGATCCCCTCTTCAAACACGCCCAATGCTCCCGCAAAATCCCTTTTCTCATGCAACAGCGCAAGCCCAAGGCTCGCATCCAGCGCGGGTATCTTCGAATTCAATTTGCGCGCTGCCTCCCACTCTCGCAACGCCTCCGCCGTCATCCCTCGCGCAAAATACCAGGTTCCCAACAGAGAATGCGCCGTCGCGTCTCGCGCATTCCCTCGCGACGCCGCCTCCAACGCTCGCCGGTCTTCCACCGAGTTCGGAAACACATACAAAGTGGAAAGCCGCGACGCCCGCTCGTATTCTAGCGCTCCAGCCTCACCCAATTTCTCCTTCAAATAGCCGCGGAGGTACACCACCAGTGGATTATCTTGCGGCAACCCCATCCCAGGTTCGCGTTGGTCCGCTGGCACCTCAGGATATTTTCGGGACAATACCTCCACCGCCTTCCGATACATTCCCAGCCGCGCATATTGCTCCGCTACATTCAGCACACGATACGAATCCGCTGCCAGATGCTCAAGTTCGGGCTCGCCAGCCTCCTCGCGCAGAAGTGCACTCAACGGGAAACGCTGCAGCAGCGTCTTGGCTTGACCAGCGGCCTCGTCCCGACGGCCCATCGCATCCACCAGCGCCACGTGATCTTCCCGCGCCCGCAGATCTTCTGGATTCGACTTCAGGCTCTCCGTCAGATACTCCTGAGCCTCCGCAAATTTCCCTTCCGCCGCTTTTAACTCCGCCAACCGCAATGCGGCGCCACCGCGATGTTCCGGTGATCGCATCGCCGCCTCATACGCATTCAGCGAGTCTCTCTCTAGTCCGAGCGCTTCCTCCGTAATCCCTAAATAGTAAGAAATCTCTCCATCGGTTGTGTTCCGCGCCTGCGCCGCAACCAACCGCGGCGCCGCATCTTCAAATCGCCTCAAGCTCACATAAATTCGCCCCGAAGCCTTCAGCAACTCAAAGCTTGCTGGAAATTTCCCAAGCGCCTTTTCGTAAGTCTCCGACGCAGCAAGCTTTTCGCCGTTCAGTTCCTCCGTATTGCCAGCCTGCAACCAATCGTCTTCGGTTCTTGAATCCTCCGCGGGAAACATATAGTTCGCTTGAGGCCCAACTTTAATCTCCGAATCGGTTGCCCAGTCATACTTGCCTTCGGTCTGCCTCAGCAGTACGGCCCCGCTACCATCCGCAAGCTCAAACGTGTATTTGCTGTCTTTACTCGGAACCTGCACAACGGTCGTCCACGTCTTTTGGGGCGTCAGATCCACCTTCACGCTTACCAAAGGGGCACTTCCGTCCGACACCCGAATCGTGGCGCCCGGCAACTTTCGATTCACGTTCAACGACACCACCAGCGAGTCCTCTTTCCGTTCCAAGTGCACCACGCCCGTCAAGTTCGCTCGCGAAATTCCTCCAGTTCCTCGCACCGGCATCCAGTATTCGGTGAAATCGATGTGT
>Ga0206910_1027_pt2 | contig 25666 bp, 26 predicted proteins | sample Alteio_BWOrgHeat_77_FD_152949 | JGI IMG/M metagenome (GOLD analysis project Ga0206910, IMG submission 152949) | Enriched cells from forest soil in Barre Woods Harvard Forest LTER site, Petersham, Massachusetts, United States -... | ecosystem: Environmental > Terrestrial > Soil > Temperate forest >... | reverse complement strand
CTAACATGATGACATTGGGATCTTGTCGCAAACTGGAACGTAATGCAGAACGAAACGTTTTTGTATCACGCCCCACTTGCAGCTGGTTGATAGAAGCTTTTTTGGGCTGATGCAAGAATTCGATGGGATCTTCTATGGTAATGATATGACATGATCTGAGTGTATTAATGTAATCAATCATAGTAGCAAGAGTTGTGCTCTTTCCTGAGCCAGTAGGCCCTGTTACAAGTATGAGCCCGAATGGTAATAATAATAATCTTTTTAAAATCGGCGGTAATCCAAGCTCATCATAACCTGGAATTTTTTCAGGAATGACTCGAAAAACACCGGCTATGCCTAATCGCGTATGAAATATGTTGGCGCGATAATTGCCTAATGCTGAAAAATAAACTGCCATATCCAGACTTAAATGTTTTTCAAATGTCTCTTGCTGTTCTTTTGTCATGATTTTATAAATCATCTCTTTGAGATCTTGGGGAGTGATAGGAGAAAGATTTTTAATCGGCAGCAAATCTCCATCAATACGTAATAGTGGTGTTTCGCCCGGTACAACATGCAAGTCAGATGCTTTTTGCTCGAGACTCATTTTTAATAAATTTCCTATCTCCATTTACTTATCCCCGCAAATTGTTTTCATACTTTTAATAAGTATAGGCAATGGAAAAATAGGCATGTTATTAATAAGAATTATATATATTTATCAGTTACTTATTTTTCCATTTAATATTACAACCCACGCTGGCAGTCTGCTCCGGATTAACAGGCATCCCTGCTAGGATATGATCTAACGCTTGAAGTAATTCTTTACCAGTGACAGGCTGATTATTACCTGGGGTAGAATCATCAAATCTACCGCGATATACGCAACTGAGATTTTTGTCAAAAATATAAAAATCCGGTGTACAAGCCGCTTGATAAGCTTTTGCAATGTCTTGCGTTTCATCGAAAAGATAGGGAAAAGTGAGATTATAACGAATCACTTCTTTGCGCATATTTTCAGGACTATCCTCAGGGTAATTTTCAATATCATTTGAATTGACAGCGATAAAGCTGATTCCTTTACTCTGATAGATTTTAGAAATTTCTGACACCTTAGGCTGTATATGTTTAACATAAGGGCAATGGTTGCAAATAAACATGATGACTGTCGCAATGGGTGATTTGAGTTCATCGAGTGAAAAATATTTATTTGTTACTGCATCTAAAAGATTAAAATCGGGTGCTCTTGTTCCTAATGGAATCATATTAGAAGGTGTTTTAGCCATGTTGACCTCGCTATTTACACCTCAACATGAGATGCAATGGTTATATAAATACGGTATCCTAAGCCAGCCTCATATGTATAGGAAATTCAAATATATTTCGAGAAAATATGTTGAGCATAGCTAGGGCCTGTTCAAAATCTCAAGAGCTTGCTAAACAGGTTGCCGCATTCGCGACTAGCGCCATGGATGAGCGCGGGATGGCACAAGGATGTGCCATCGGAGCGAATTTGGCAACCTATTTACAGCAAGCTCTTGAGATTTTGAACAGGCTCTTAGGAGATAAACCAGCATATCACTGGAGTAATCAATGATGTTTAAGGAGAGAAACTCAATGAATCGTTTTGTCATGCGCCGTTTCGTTACTATGCTTTTTGCTGCCGGCATAGTTGGAACTTCAACCCAGGCATTAGCTTCAGCATTTCAGCTTTGGGAACAAGATGGTGCTAGCATTGGAAATTATCATGCCGGTTATGCAGCAGAAGCAAACGATGCCAGTATTGCCTGGTACAATCCCGCCGGTATTCCCCGATTTCAAAACCAACAAGTGGTGGTAAGTGCTGCTGCAATTAAGTCGAATTTTAAATATAAGGGTAGTGTGAGTGTTAGTGAACGAACAGGTGTTTTTGACGGTTCAGACATCACATTTCCTATGGTAACTTACACTTTTAATAATGTGACGGCTCAAGGGGGTACATCTAATTTTGTTCCCAATTTACATTATGTTGCACCCATTAGTGACTGGATTGGATTTGGATTTAGTGTAGATATTCCTTTTGGATTAAAAACCAGTTATGGTCGCGGCACGCCATTACGTTATGCAGGAACGCTATCTTCTATTGAGGTTGTTGATATTAGTCCTTCCTTGGGTTTTAAAATAACAGATAAAGCATCCTTAGGTGTAGGCTTTGACATACAACGAGCTTATGCTGAGTTTGATAGTGTCGCCGCTTTAATTGACCCCACACTTTCGCTTGATATACCTCCACCACCACGGGAAGTATTAACTTCTTATGACACAGATAGCACAAATAAAGCCAATGATACGGGATATGGATTCCGTTTAGGTTTCATGTATGAATTTACTCCATGTACTCGTGTGGGGTTAAGTTATCACTCTCAAGTAGTACATCATTTCTCTGGGTCCAGTAAATTCATAGGTCCCATTAATGATATTTTTAATAATGAAGAACCTATAGTATCCAGTCGCACTACGACTAATATAAAACTACCGCCTTATACCACCTTCAGTGCGTTTAATAAAATATCACCGAATTGGGCAGTGATGGCTTCAGCATCATTAACACAATGGAATACGATACAAAATATAAGTCTAAAGCAAATCGCTGGCTTGGCAGATACAGGTGACATCCCCGAATCCAGCAATAATATTGAAATTAATATTCCGCACCACTATCGCAATACTTGGAATCTCTCAGTGGGTACAAATTACTATGCAACTGATACTATTATTTTACGCGGCGGTTTAGGTTACGATCAAACTCCAGTAAAAAATGCTTATCGCAATATACAATTACCGGATGGTGATAGATACATCATTGCTTTAGGCGGTCACTTACAAGCAACAAAAACAATAGGACTAGATGTGGGCTGGCTTCACGTTTTCGCCAACGAAGTCAAATTGGATCCACCATCACAAGTTAATGGTGCTGAAGTAGTCGGCGTCAGTGGTCGTGTAAACGGTAGCGGGGATATCCTCGCAGGGCAAGTGACTTGGGACATTATATAATCTCCCGAGACCAATAATCTCCCGAGACCAACTTGCCTCGGGAGATAACACATTACTTACTGCTTGCAAAAGAAGGCCCGCCATCTAACTGGATATGAAAACCACTGGCTGTAATTTTATATTCCGTTGAATGCATAGTAACTGATTTAACACCTGTCTTAACATCCAAAACTGCTGTTGCAATTTTATTGCCACTGCAATTAGTTGTCATATAAACATCGGCTGCACAGTCAGTAGTGTGACGTCCACATGCAAGACGCACCGTTGCATCTGTGATTTTATCATTAGTAGAGTGAGCTTTTGTGACACCAACTCCACCAGGCAGTGCGCTAGAACAAATATTAATAGTTCCATGAATGTAAGAAGTAGAATCAAGGTTGGTATTATTCACAAGTACTAAACCTGCAAAAGCAAATGTTGATGCGCTGCACAAACCTGCCGCTAACAAAGTGGTAGTTACAATTTTTTGAATCCTCATACGATTTACACTCCTTATTAATTTAAATTGAATCAGGAGCAGGACAAAATAACGCGTAACACATATTATTTGCCGTGCTCCCAATTGAATCTATCCTTGTAGATGAGTAGGAATAACGATGTTATCACCTTCACTAAGTGAGCCATTGTCAATAAGATTGGTAATGCGAATGGCAGATGCTGTCGTTCGAAATTTACGGGCAATTTTTTCAATCGTATCGCCTCGACGCACCATATAAATAGTATCGCCTGGTTGAACTTTTTTAACTTTAGACTCTGAATCACTCTTTTTCGCTGTCATTTTTAAATGGGTTGGAATGAGTAATTGCTTACCCGGTTTCAGCTTGTTGCTGCTGATTTGATTTGCTGCACGTAATGATTTACTGGGTATATGAAAACGGTTAGCGATTTTTTCCACGGTATCTAATGCTCTAACCATGTATATGGTATCACCCGGCTGTAGTGTGTAATCGCCTGCTATCTCTTTTGTTTTAATGACGGGAAGAATATCATCTGATTTTCTCGCTTTCGCTGCAGCTGCCGCCACTTCCTTTTTATCACTCTCACTCGCTGCAATTAATTCTTTTACATTATCTGAATATTCATCATCAGAATTTAGATTTCCGCCAGTATGCGGGATTAATAAATTCGTACCAGCATGCACATTGTTTTTACTTAAATGATTCATCTTGCGTATATCGGTTGTCGATGTACTGAATTTTTTAGCGATTGAGAATAACGTATCACCCGATTTGACTCTATAATGTATCCAATTGACTTGTTGATTAAGCGGAGACCGAGCCAGATTTTCAGTAAATTGTTCTACGTTCTCAATCGGTAAAACTAATTTATATTGACCAGAGGTAGAAGTAGACGGCCCCTTTAACCCGGAGTTTAGCTGCATCAGCTTTTCATTACTAATGCCAGCTAGCTTAGCTGCATATTTTAAATTGATTTGTGTACCCACATCCACTTGAGCGAGATAAGGTGCATTTCTTATAGGAGGCAAATAAACAGGGTATCTGTCTGGCCGGCTGATGATAGCGGCTAAAGCAAGAAGGCTAGGAACATAATCTCGGGTTTCCTGAGCCACGGGCAATGACCAAAAATCGGTATCGCGTCCATCTCTAATATTTCTTTTGATTGCAGCGAGCACATTGCCTTCACCCGTATTGTAAGCTGCAATCGCCAATAACCAATTTCCTTCGAAAAAACTTTGCAGATAAGCAAGATAATTGAGTGCAGCGCGTGTTGATGCAATCACATCACGGCGTCCGTCATACCACCAATCGCGTTTAACCCCTAAACCAGAAGCAGTATCCGGCATTAACTGCCATATGCCAGATGCTCCCATATTTGAAACCGAGAAAGGATTATAGCCGCTTTCTACGATAGGAAGTAAAACCAGTTCGGCAGGCAAATGACGCTTTCTGACTTGCTGGGAAATATAGAAGAGATAAGGAGCTGCTCGCGATGCTGTGCGCAACAAATAATCCTGGTTATTCATATACCATTCAATTTTTGCCTGTACTGCATAACTCTCTTCATAATGAGGTAGAGAAAATTCATCACGTAATACATCCCACAAGTTATCAGCATTCCGATAACGGGTAATATCCTCGACTAATTTTTGCTTATGCTCTGGAGAGAGATGCACATTTTTTTGATATAACTGTATGCCTTCAGGGCTTGGATACGCAAATGCCGCACCACCGGTTAAAATATAGCATATCAGTATTAAAATACATTTTAGTGAAAAAATTTTAGAGACGCACAAATCCTCTACATCACATTTCTCATTCAAGATGGATGTTGAGTTATATGTCTTGCTACTTTTTATTGTAGTTAATTCCATTAACATGACCTTAGATAGTACTGATTAATTACTGTACGTCAAGATGTGGTATGCTATAGTACCAAAATTAGTTGGGAGATGGAAAAGCTTTGGCACACGGCTATCGTAATCTTCAACAATGGAACCAATGGTTATCTCAACAATTTTTAGGCAAAAAAAGCCTGGAAACTGAAGCAAGTCAGTTTGCCCAGGTATTGAGCAGACACTTTGGTAAACACGCCGTTTTGATTGGTGTACCCAATCAATATGATTTATTGAATGCAACAAAAATTCCCTGCCATTCACTGGTCACCCCGTTAACTTTCAAAGATAAAAAACCAGGGTATATTGAAGGTGATTTTCATGAAATACCCCTATTAACTGGCAGCATGGATTTAGTCATGCTGCCACATACACTAGAATTTGTAGATAATCCCCGTCAATTACTCTCTGAAGCCTGTCGCATTATCAAACCGGAGGGTTTAATTGTCATTAGTGGATTTAATCCTTATAGCGTCTGGGGAGCAAGAAAATTATTTGGTAATGGTAAAAACAAACATAATATGCCGTGGGGTGCTAATTTTATCCAATCTGCAAAAGTTAAACACTGGCTACAACTTTCAGACTTTGTCATGGAAGAATATAAATCGATTTTATTCACGCCACCCATCAATAGACCAAAATTATATAAAAAATTACATTTTCTTGAAAAAGTTGGTAGTGTATGCTTCCCGATCTTTGGCGGCGTTTATATTTTGATAGCACGAGCCAAAGTCGTTCCATTGACACCTATCAGGTTAAAATGGAAACAACAATTAACGGGTATCAGGATTTCAAGAACAATTTCAGGTCATATTGCATAAATGAAACATGTACAAATTTATACTGACGGCGCCTGCAGAGGTAATCCAGGCCCAGGCGGCTGGGGTGTTTTAATGCGTTACGGCAGCCATGAAAAAATTTTATCTGGCGCAGAAACACATACCACAAATAACCGCATGGAACTCATGGCAGCGATTCAAGCGCTTGCCGCTTTAAATGAATCATGCAAAATCGAATTGCACACAGACTCACAATACGTCCGCAAAGGGATAACCGAATGGATTAAAAGCTGGAAAAAGCATGGCTGGAAAAAATCCGACAAGTCAGCAGTTAAAAATGCTGATTTATGGCAAGTATTAGATCAGGAAGCGCTACGACACCAAGTTAACTGGCATTGGGTAAAAGGGCACAGCGGGCATCCTGAAAATGAATTAGCGGATAGCATTGCAAATCAAGCTATCGATAAATTACTCCATGGAGAATAACTCAATATGCGCCAAGTGATACTCGATACTGAAACAACCGGCTTACGCATAGAAGATGGACATAGGATCATTGAAATCGGCTGCCTGGAAATGATTGATAGAAAATTAACCGGCAACCATTATCATCAATTTATCAATCCCAGACGTGAAATAGAGTCTGGCGCAGTTGCCGTGCATGGTATCACAAACGAATTTCTTGCTGACAAACCCTTCTTTATCGATATTACAAAAGAATTTATGGAATTTGTTATGGGTGCTGAATTAATCATCCATAACGCGCCATTCGATTTGTCATTTATCAATAATGAATTAATGCTTTCCCGTCAAGAATGGAAACCTGTTACTGATTATTGCGGTGTAATAGATACTTTACAATTAGCGCGCAAATTACATGCCGGACAACGTAATAACCTTGATGCTTTATGTAAACGTTATGGGGTCGATAACTCAAAACGCGACTTGCACGGCGCACTCGTCGATGCTCATTTGTTGGCCCAGGTTTATTTAGCCATGACGGGCGGGCAGGGTAGTTTCTTTGATGTGATCAGTGACACTCAAAGCAATGCAAGCAAAAACATTGAAGCGACAATCAGTATTCCGGTTGAAAAAATACAATTGTGTGTGTTAAATGCAACGCAAGAGGAACTATTGGAACATCAGAAATACCTTGAACTATTAAAAAAGCAGGGAAAATGCAATTGGAATTAAACAGCAGCATACGCTGAAGCCTTGCGCGATGAGGGTTGCAAAAGGGGAGGGCTCCTGTAATTAAAAATAATTTCATTTTTTTTAGACTTTTTTGGATCATCATGTAGACGTCTTATAAAAATAACGTTAATATTCAGTCCTTGCGAATTGATCAACATGTAATCATAAGAATTCAGGAGAGATGGCTGAGCGGTCGAAAGCGGCGGTCTTGAAAACCGTTGTGTCCTCTGGGCACCGGGGGTTCGAATCCCTCTCTCTCCGACAAAACGCGCTGCATTTTAGGGGACAACCTTTGATTAAAGTTCTGTTAGTTGATGATCACGAACTTGTACGCATGGGTATCAAACGCCTGTTACAGGACGTATCAGCGATAAAAGTAGTAGGTGAAGCAGGTACTGGCGAAGAAGCAGTCATGCTGGCAAAAGAATTAGTTCCAGATGTAGTCGTCATGGACGTACATATGCCAGGAATAGGCGGCCTTGAAGCAACCCGCAAAATGATACGTCATAACCCAGATATCAAGATTCTTGCACTAACCATTTACGAAGATGAGCCTTATCCTTCACGTCTTTTGCAAGCTGGAGCATCTGGTTACATTACCAAAGGCTGCGACCCGGAAGAAATGATCAGAGCAATACGAACGATACATTCTGGCCAACGCTATATCAGTCCTGGAATTGCACAGCAAATCGCTATCAAACGGTTTACCAAAGGTGACGAATCTCCATTGGATATGCTTTCAGAGCGTGAATTACAAATCATGCTCATGATTACACAAGGACAAAAAGTACAAGATATCTCAAAAAAACTTTGCCTGAGTCCTAAAACAGTAAACAGTTATCGTTATCGCATTTTTGATAAGCTCAATATTAACAGTGATGTTGAACTGACTCTAATGGCCATGCGCCTTGGTATGTTAGAAGGTGCAAAATCCGAATCTGAGTAAATATGATATGGATTGCTTTGCTGCGGAGTTCTCGCATTGGTGAATTTATTTTTTCTCATGCCTCATGATCTACGCTAAAAACTATGCAAAATATCAAAAACTTTCTAGCAAATCTTTCTCATTATCCAGGCGTCTATCAAATGCTGGGCGAAAAAGGAGAAGTGTTGTATGTCGGCAAAGCTAAAGACTTAAAAAAACGCATTTCCAGTTATTTTAGTAGTAAAGCAAAAGATCTCAAAACTCTCTCTTTAGTCAAGCAAATTAAAGATATCGATTTCACTGTCACTCATACTGAAAATGAAGCCGTATTGCTTGAATGCAATTTAATTAAAAAACATCGGCCACGATATAATGTATTATTACGTGATGACAAAAGTTACCCTTACATTTTTATTTCACATCATCCTTATCCGCGCATAGACATTTACCGTGGTACTCGCAAAAAAAATGGCCGATATTTTGGACCTTACCCAAGCGCGTTAGCAGTGAAAGAAACTGTCAGTTTGCTGCAAAAATTATTTCTTATCCGCACTTGCCGCGATCATTATTTTAATGCTCGTACACGGCCATGTTTGCTTTATCAAATTGGACGCTGTTCTGGGCCTTGTGTTGAGTTAATTACAAATGAAAATTACAACCAAAATTTAGAGTTAGCCGTTTTATTTCTGGAAGGCAAAAGCAATCAAGTCATTGAAGATTTACAAACTAAAATGGAAGCAGCAGCAACAGAATTAAATTACGAACTTGCATCTGTTTATCGAGATCAAATTACACGATTACGTCAAATTCAAGACAAACAATATGTCAATGTCGATACAGGGAATGCTGATGTGATTGGCTTTGCCTCACAAGCGGGTGTTTTTTGCATACAGTTATTATCGATACGCGGCGGGCAAGTGTTAGGCAGCCGCTCTTATTTCCCGCAAGTACCGGTTTATTCTAATACGGATGAAATCATTTCTGCCTTTTTGACGCAACATTATCTTAACGATAGATCTCACATTGAAAGTATACCCAAACTGATTATTATTGAAGTGAATGTGCCTGAACGCAGTTTGATAGAAAATGTGTTAAGCGAACAATCTAACCATAAAGTTGAAGTCATACAACCTGAGCGCGGAGAGAAAAAGAAATGGCTGGCTATGGCCACGCTTAGCGCCAGACAAGCATTATCTGCGCATATATTTAATAAAACAAATATTCAGGAACGCACCATTGCGTTACAGCAAGTATTGAGAATGAATAAAGCACCGCGACGCATAGAATGCTTTGATATCAGTCATAGCATGGGCGAAGCAACAGTAGCGTCATGTGTGGTTTTCGATCAAAATGGGCCTGTGAAAAGTGATTATCGACGCTTTAATATTAGCGGCATCACACCAGGAGATGATATTGCAGCCATGCACCAGGTATTGTTACGCCGTTTGAAGCGCGTACAAAAAGAAAATGCTAACCTTCCTGATGTGATCTTAATCGATGGCGGCCCAACCCAACTTGCTGTAGCAAAAAAAGTTATTTCAGAATTGAATGTTGATGACATTTTACTGGTTGGCGTATCCAAAGGGCCTGATCGTAAACCCGGATTTGAATCTTTGCATATAGGCGATCTACCTGCTATACATTTACCGCCTGACTCTGTTGCCTTGCATTTCATCCAACAAATCCGTGACGAAGCTCATCGCTTTGCTATCACCGGACATCGTAACCGTCGTGACAAAACACGCAGGCAGTCAACCCTGGAACTCATCCCTGGCATAGGCGCCAAGCGTCGCCGTGATTTATTACGTTATTTTGGTGGTATTCAAGGTATTGCTCATGCTAGTCTTGATGAGTTAATGAAGGTACCCGGAATAAGCCGCTCTCTAGCGGAACGAATATTTGCAGCTCTCCATGACACGACTTTATGAACAAATGTGTAATTGGCCTAACGTACTCACCCTGGTACGGATATCCGTCATTCCACTTCTCGTCATGTTCTATTATTTGCCAGTACCGTGGGCACATTTAAGCGCCGCAATTATTTTCACCATCGCTTCTATTACTGATTGGCTGGATGGATATCTGGCGAGATATCTTAAACAATCCACAAAACTAGGGGCATTTTTAGATCCCGTTGCAGATAAACTCATGGTTTCAATCGCATTGGTACTGATAGTTGCCGAACCTACATTTCAATTTGTCAGCCTTGATTCCTCCGTTGCATCCATTCCTACCTTTGTGATAACTATACCTGCAGCGATTATTGTTGCCCGTGAGATCATTGTTTCAGCTTTACGTGAATGGATGGCGGAGGTAGGTAAGCGTGCAAGCGTAGCGGTATCCAGCCTGGGTAAAGTGAAAACGACGGTGCAAATGTTCACTCTGATTTTATTACTTTATTGCAACAATACGACCCATCCATTCTTGGTCATTACTGGCTATATTTTACTCTATGTATCTGCTGTTCTCACGATTTGGTCAATGTTAATTTATCTCAAGGCAGCTTGGGCGCAATTGGTTACTGCTTCATAATATTTTATCTAACCTTTTAAAGTCATTCGGCAAGTGTGTATTCGCTATTTCGCATGTCGGGGTCCCGACTAGCGAATTATGGTTTCCAGACAAGTGATTAACGATAGAGCGAAAATTTTTCTAACAAATCTCTTGACTTAAATAGCTACGCAGATAGAATTAGCACCGCAAATTGAGACAAAATATAAAGATTGTAAGCAACATAAGTAGTTGCAAATATGCGGGAATAGCTCAGTTGGTAGAGCACAACCTTGCCAAGGTTGGGGTCGCGAGTTCGAGTCTCGTTTCCCGCTCCAAGTTATATAAAGAATTTATTGTCAAATCGTGACGACAGATTCTAAGAAAGCCTCAGAACGATCTGGGGTTTTTTGTTTTAGGCTGGGTGGCAGAGTGGTTATGCAGCGGCCTGCAAAGCCGTGGACGCCGGTTCGATTCCGACCCCAGCCTCGTTTTCGAATGTGAGATCGCGGTTTAACCGCGATCTCAGGTAGCCCGGGTGGCGGAACAGGTAGACGCAAGGGACTTAAAATCCCTCGGGATCTAATCCCGTGCCGGTTCGATTCCGGCCCCGGGCAAGAATAGCTCACAGTGTTTTAAAAGCTTTAGTAAATGAAGCACTGTATCAGGGTTCATTGACAGCGGTTCCCGCTAACCTTACGCGATGGGGTGTTCTGAGAGGGGAGAATCGCGATTCTCCCCTCTCAGTGCAAGCAAAAGCTTTGCTTTTGCGCAGCATATAAACATTTAAGGAATGTTCGCGTTCTTAGCGGGAATTCCTGGTCCATTGATAATCAATAGACCCGCTCACATAGTAGGATGATTCTCGATTCCCTTAATTTTGTGATTAGAGTAAGCTATATCAATGACATTTGTTGTAACTGAGAAATGCATACGTTGTAAATATACCGACTGTGTAGAAGTATGTCCGGTAGATTGTTTCTATGAAGGTCCAAATTTCCTTGTTATCAATCCTAGTGAATGTATCGATTGCGCGCTCTGCGAACCTGAATGTCCAGTCAATGCCATTTACTCAGAAGATGATCTCCCAGAAAAATACCAGCCATTTTTACAATTGAATACGGAATTATCTGAAAAATGGCCTAATATCAATCGTCGCAAAGATGCCCCGCCTGATGCAGATCAATGGACCGAAACTGAAGGCAAGCTTCAATATTTAGAAAAAGAATGGCTCAAATAATTTGGTTTCAATTCATGCCAAGCAACATCAAGGCCAAACAGCTGAAGACCAACTATACCCGTAGCATTTCATTTTTAGGTGTAGGAGGCAAAATACGGTTTGCGACTAGCTATCAGGATGATAGCGGGATGGCACATGGATGCGCCACTGGAGCAAACCGTATTTTGCCTCCTACACCTAAAAATGAAACGCTACGGGTATATCTATGAAAATTCTGGCATTTGATACATCAACTACTGCATGCTCTGTCGCCATACAAAATGGTAATCAAATTAAATGCCTAGATAGAGTTGCACCTATGCAGCAAGCTAAGCTGATCTTGCCTATGATAAATGAACTGTTAGAAGCATCTTCCCTTACATTGGCCCACTTAGATGCCATTGCGTATGGGTGCGGGCCGGGAAGCTTTACCGGTATTCGTATTGCAAGCAGTGTCGCTCAAGGTATAGGATTCGCAACACAAAAACCAATAATAAAAGTTTCATCATTAGCCGCTCTTGCACAAGCCGCTTTCCTGGAGCAACATTGCACTAAAATGCTGGTAGCTGTGGATGCCCGTATGGATCAAATCTATTGGGCGAGCTACGAAGTGAGGAATAAGGGTAGTGTTGAATTAGTTAATCAGGAATGGTTATGCCGGCCAGAAAACGTCTGCATACCAGAAATGAATGATTGGTGCGGGGTAGGAGATGGTTGGGGGATTTATGCTCAAGCACTTACATCCCGCTCAGGGTTTACACTTCAATCTATTTATTCTTCTCAACTACCCTCAGCACAGGCTATATTGCAACTTGCAAGGGTTAAATATGATAAAAATGAATGGATTACAGCTTCTGAAGCAATCCCTGTTTATCTTCGTTGAGATTCGAGGATTTTGCGAAGCATATAAACACACAGGAGTTCACGAGCTTTTCGGTATGAACTCCCGATTGAGATTTGGGCCGTGAGAGACTAAAATTCCAACAATTTGATTAAAGTATTGCAAAGCGGAGACGACATGACAGGTGCCAATAACGGTGAATGCCAAAACATTATTAATCAATTAAAAGATTACATTAAGGCTCATTCGAAAGAAAAAGAATCAACCATACTTCAGGTATTCGCACAACGATATTACGCATCATCTTCAGTAGATGACTTAAAACAGAGGCCTATTGCTGACTTGTATCATATACTCGTCTCACAATGGAAATTTATTCACCAACGCAATCCGGGCCATGCTAAAATCCGCATTTTTAATCCTATATTGGAAAAAGATGGCTGGGAATCCACTCACACTGTCATTCAAATGTCTCACGATGATGTTCCATTTGTCGTCGATTCAACCCGCATGGTCATCAACCGTTTTAGCTATCAAATTCACTTTATTATCCATTTCGGCGGATTCAAGGTAATACGTGATAGTCATCATAACATCACAACCATTGCGCATGGGAATGAAGTCAATGATGTCAGCAGCGAAGCTCCCATTTATATCGAAATAGACCGCCTTTCTGATGAAAAAAACATGGAAGAATTAGAGTCTGAAATCAGTAACGTTTTAAAAGATGTCAGAGTCGCGGTTGCTGATTGGCGAAAAATGGTGTCACGGGTTGAATCTTGTTTAAATGAGCTGGAAAATAATCCGCCTAAAAACCTGGATCATGACGAGCTTGGGGAATCACGTGATTTTCTGCGTTGGCTAATAAACAATAATTTTACCTTCCTGGGTGCCCGGGATTATAAACTGATAGGCAATGACACAAACCGCGCATTGCAAATCATACCGGGTTCAGGATTAGGTGTGTTACGTGATGAAACATTTAGTTCTGCATCAAAAACCTATGCTGAGTTACCACCGCAAGCCAGAAAAATGGCACTTTCCAAAAATATTTTGATCATTGCTAAAACGAATACCACATCGACTGTTCATCGCCAGGCGTATACCGATTACATTGGCGTAAAACTATTTAATGAAAATGGGGAATTGATAGGCGAACGTCGTTTTATTGGTTTGTATACGTCAACAGCCTATAATTCCAGCCCAAGGCAAATTCCATTTTTGCGTCATAAAGTCGGCAAGGTGTTAGAAGATCTAGGTTTCCCGCCAGATAGTCACGATGGCAAAGAAGCAGTTCACATTCTTGAAACACTTCCGCGTGATGATTTGTTTCAAGCAACACATGAAGAATTAATGGATTTAACACTCAACATTATCCAATTAAAAGAACGTAAACGAATTCGATTACTGGTAAGACGTGACGCTTATTACCGTTATTTCTCTTGTTTGGTGTATGTGCCGAGAGAAATATTTACAACCGATCTGGCTTATGCCATGCAAGATATTTTAATGGATTCTTTTAACGGTGTTGACAGCACATTTACCACTTATTTCTCTGATTCCGTTCTGGCACGCATTCACTTCCAAATCCGCGTCAACCCAAAAAGCAAATTGGATTATGTTATTTCAGATATCGAAAACAAATTAATTAAAGTCGCTCGCTCATGGACTGACGAATTAAAAGATGAATTAGTTGGACGCTATGGCGAAGCAGTTGGATTAAAGTATAACAATAAATACTGCAAGGCATTTCCCGCCAGCTATACTGAAGATTATTCAGCACAAGAAGCCATAAAAGACATAGAAATTATTGAATCATTAACAGATAAAAATCCATTAGGAATGTTATTCGCAAAATCCAGTGGCAATACATTAAGTTTGAAATTATTTCATGCTGAGCAAACCATAGTATTATCTGACGTACTCCCTATTCTCGAAAATATGGGTTTGAGAATTATTGGTGAACGTCCTCATGTAGTGAAATTTAAAGATGGAAAGATTATCTGGATCAATGATTTCGATATGACTTATGCTGTCAATAAGGAAATTGATATTCATGATATTAAAAATTCATTCCAGGATACTTTTACTAAAGTCTGGTTTGGCGAAGCTGAAAACGATGGATTTAATCGTTTGGTTCTTGAAGCCAATTTAACTTGCGAAGAAACAGCCGTACTGCGTGGGTACACAAAATATTTACGACAAACTGGATTCACATTCAGTCAAAATTATATAGAACAAGCACTCATCAATAATGCCGAAATGACTAAAGCATTAGTGCAATTATTTATTCTACGATTTGACCCGGCCAACTCAGGAAATAGCAGTAATACTAAGGATTTGATCGATTTTATTGAACAAAACCTGGATTCAGTTTCCAGTCTGGATGAAGACCGCATCATACGCAAATTACTGGAAGTGATTATGGCAACCATCCGTACTAACTATTTCCAAACAACACCGGAAGGAAAGTCAAAAGCTTATATTTCATATAAATTTGATCCATCATTAATTACCGACCTTCCCTTGCCACGCCCCAAATTTGAAATCTTTGTCTATTCACCTCGCATCGAAGGTATTCATTTGCGTGCAGGCAAAGTAGCGCGTGGCGGCTTACGCTGGTCTGATCGCCGCGAAGATTTCCGCACTGAAGTACTGGGATTAATGAAAGCGCAGCAAGTCAAAAATACGGTTATCGTACCAGAAGGTGCAAAAGGCGGCTTTGTTGTCAAACGTCCATCGACACCAGAAATGAGCCGTGACGATTACATGCGTGAAGTCATTCATTGTTATTCGACTTTCATTAGCGGTCTTCTCGATATTACTGACAATATCAAGGAAGGTGCGATTGAACCTCCAGCAGATGTTGTTCGATACGATGAAGAAGATCCTTATCTGGTGGTTGCTGCGGATAAAGGTACTGCGACATTCTCGGATATTGCCAATAGCATTGCGATAAAATATGGATTCTGGCTAGGTGACGCATTTGCATCAGGCGGCTCTGCAGGTTATGACCATAAAAAAATGGGTATTACTTCACGCGGTGTCTGGGTTTCAGTTCAGCGTCATTTCCGCGAGATTGGCATTGATCCCAATAAAGATGATTTTACCGTCGTTGGCATAGGCGATATGAGCGGCGATGTTTTCGGGAATGGCATGCTTTTATCTAAGCACACTAAACTAATAGGTGCATTCAATCACATTCATATCTTTTTAGATCCCGATCCCGATTCGGCAAAAAGTTATGAGGAACGCAAGCGCTTGTTTAATTTACCGCGCTCCACCTGGAAGGATTACGATCCAGAATTAATCTCAACTGGCGGCGGTGTCTTTGATAGATCAGCCAAATCGATAAAATTAACACCGGAAATTAAACATATACTCAACACCAAAAAAGATTCCATGGTACCTAACGAATTAATACGCGCCATGTTAAAAGCACCCGTTGATTTAATCTGGAATGGCGGTATAGGCACATTCGTCAAATCATCACAGGAAAATCATCTGGATGTAGGCGACCGTACCAATGATGGTATTCGTATTGATGCAGCCGAATTAAATGCACGTGTCATTGCTGAAGGCGGAAACCTGGGCACAACTCAACTGGCACGTATTGAATATTCACTTCAGGGCGGCATTATCAATACTGACTTTATCGATAATTCTGCTGGTGTGGATTGTTCAGATCATGAAGTCAATATCAAGATTTTATTGAATCGTCTCGTTACAGATGGCACCATGACGGTTGAACAACGAAATAAATTACTCGAGAAAATGACGGATGAAGTGGCAGAATTAGTTTTACTCGATAATTATGATCAAACCCAAATGTTGAGTCTTGAAACTTCTGTTGCTCAACAAACCATGGATTTATTCAGGCAATACATGAATGACATGGAAAAACAAGGCCGTCTTGATCGCAAGCTGGAATATTTACCAGATGACAAAACATTATTGGAACGCAAAGCCAGCAATAGGCCGCTGACACGTCCTGAAATTGCCATGTTACTGGCTTATTGCAAAATGTATTTAAAACAAGGTATTTTAAACAGCGATGTTCCAGAAGATCCCTACTTCCAGAAATTCCTGTTAACAGCATTTCCAAAACCGTTGCGTGAAAAATATTTTCCGCAAATGAAGGAACATAGCTTAAAGCGTGAAATCATTGCAACCCAACTCTGTAAAAGTATCACTGATCGCATGGGTATCAATTTTATTGAGAGGCTGCAAAGGGAAACAGGTGCATCAACAGCATTTATTATTCGTGCATTTAGTGTTGCTCAAAATATTTTCCACATGGAAGAATTGTGGCAACAAATCATGTCGCTTGATTACAAGGTCAATCATACTATTCAATACAGGATGATGTTACAAACCTATTATCTCGTCAGACGTGCAACCAGATGGTTTTTACGCAATCGAAAACCGAATATTGATATACAAAAAACCATAGATGATTTTTCCCCATACTTGGCAGAACTAGTGAAACGGTTACCTGGCTTGCTGGATGGCCCAGATAAGGAAGCCTATGACACAGCTGTTGCTTATCTGATAGAGAATAACGTACCTGAAAAATTAGCTCGCAGTGTAGCAGGGTGCAACACACTCTTTACGTCACTTGATATTGTTGAAGCGACACAAAAATATGAGCTTGATTTGGCTAATGTCGCAAAAGCCTATTATCTCATTGGTAATCGTCTCGAGTTAAATTGGCTGCGTGAAGCAATGAACACCTACATCGTGGAAAATCTATGGGATGAATTGGCACGAGCAGGCTTCCGTGACGATCTTGATAGAGTGCAGCGTAAATTAAGTGCGCGCTTACTCACCATGAAATCCAGGGAAGCCAAGGACAAGGATATGTATGAACGTATAGAACTCTGGATCAATCGCTATCAATTTCTCATGGATAGATGGCAAAAATTAATTGGTGATATCAAATCCAGCGATACTGTCGGATTTGTGACTTACTCAGTGGTCTTGCGCGAGTTATTTGATTTTGCGCAAGCCTCTTGAGGGATAACAACATAAAAGCGTTACTTGGCTGGAGAAAAGGAATGAAGACATATTCAATTGCGATAGTTGGCGCAACGGGTTTAGTGGGTACAACATTACTTTCTTTGCTAGATGAAAGAAATTTCCCCATTAACACATTATATTTAGTTGCCAGTCAGCAATCTGCAGGCAAGGAAATTCTGTTTCGCGGCGAAAAATACTGCGTACAGGATTTATCGACATTTGATTTCACTCAAACTCAAATAGCATTTTTTTGCGTTGGCAATGATCTCGCCAGTGAATACGCACCCAAAGCGGCTTACGCAGGCAATATAGTGATAGATAAAAGCTTTTATTTTAGAAATCACGATCAGGTTCCATTAATCGTACCCGAAGTGAATATTCATGCTTTAGCTGACTACAGAAAAATGAATATTATTGCTAATCCCAATTGCAATACCATTCCTATTGCTGTGGGATTAAAACCGATTTACGATGCTGCCGGAATTACACGCATGAATATAGCCACTTACCAATCTGTTTCAGGAACCGGTAAAGAAGCCATTGCAGAATTAACAGAGCAAACCCGATCACTGCTTGCCAATCAACAAATACAACCAAAAGTCTATTCACATCAAATTGCATTTAACGTGCTGCCTCATTGTGATGATTTTCAGGAAAATGGTTATACACGCGAAGAAATGAAAATTGTCTGGGAAATGCAGAAAATTTTTAACGATACTACCATGGCTATCAACCCAACAGCTGTACGTGTGCCCGTATTTTGTGGACATGCCGCATCCGTTCACATTGAAACAACGGATAAAATCACTGCCGAACAAGCATTAACATTACTGGAAGCTGCTCCTGGAATCAAATTAATCACCGGCAAATTTCCTTATGCCACTCCCGTTCAAGATGCTGCAGGAAATGATTTTGTTTATGTTGGCCGTGTTCGTGAAGATATTTCTCATGAAAAAGGTTTAAACCTGTGGATTGTTTCTGATAATTTACGCAAAGGCGCAGCACTTAATGCTATTCAAATTACCGAACATTTAATCAAGCATCACTTACCACTATGATATTACTCATCATTAAAAGCTATCTCACCCTCTTAATTTCTGTCGGCATAGGCTCGCTGGTTGTTTTTATACTCGGCTTATATTTTATATTCAAAACATCCGCTTCACACTCAATTGCAATGTCTCCTGAAACTGTGCAGGAAAAGAGTAGGGATACAGGATTTCCAGCTGATAGGGATACAATTGCTGAACCCTTGCGTGATTTAGCTGCCATTGCTGGTGACGATGTCATCACAACGCAATTGGATCTGGCTCGTGCATTTATAGAAACAGGACGTAATCAATCAGCGAAATCTATTTTGGAATTCGTTTTAGAACAAGGGAATGCCCTACAACAAAAAGAAGCTCAACAATTAATGAATCATATTTAATATGCGCATTGCTCTTGGTATTGAATACAATGGTCACGGTTATTATGGCTGGCAAGCCCAACAGGGTTTACCTACCATACAAGCCACGTTAGAAACGGCTTTAAGCAAAGTTGCAAATGAACCGATTATGCTTTTCTGTGCTGGCCGTACCGATGCAAACGTACACGCAACAGGACAGGTTGTCCATTTTGACACTCGCGCTAAACGACATATTGATGCCTGGATTTGGGGAACAAACTCTCATTTACCGCCTTCTATCGTCGTTAAATGGGCAAGACATGTCGATTATAGTTTCCATGCCCGCTTTACTGCCACGGCAAGACGGTATCGATATATCATATACAATAACCCCGTCCGACCTGCCATTTTAAGCACGCGAGTCACATGGCATTACTATCCGCTTGATATAGAGCGTATGCGTGAAGCCGGGAAATATTTGCTAGGCGAGCAGGATTTCAGCTCATTTAGGTCATCCCAATGCAATTCTAAATCCCCTATGCGTAATGTGACGGAATTTAACGTTTCAAGACAAGGTGATTTTATTTATCTCGACATTCAGGCTAATGCTTTTTTACACCATATGGTACGTAATATCACAGGCTCATTGGTTAAAATTGGCTCAGATTACAAAGACCCTAAATGGATGCTTGAAGTCTTACAAGCAAAAAGTCGTCGTGTCGCTGCCGAAACCGCTCCTGCGGATGGCTTGTACCTGACCCGGGTCGAATATCCGGAGCCTTATAAATTTCCGATGGGTGATGAAAAGTTTTTGATATAATGGGTCATATTTTTTTAATTAATTAAGGTATCTATATGAGTTGGTTCAAAAAATTATTACCTTCTCGCATTCGAACTGGCACAAGTACCAAAAAAGGCGTACCCGAAGGCCTATGGTCTAAATGCGATAATTGTAATTCTGTCTTGTATCGATCTGAGTTAGAAAGAAATCTGGAAGTATGCCCAAAATGCGATTATCACATCAGAATATCAGCTCGCAGACGTCTGGAATATTTTCTGGATGCCAATACTGGCATTGAAATTGGCGCAGAGATAGGCCCCGAAGACAGACTTAAGTTCAGAGACATTAAAAAGTATAAAGATAGGATTTCCTCTGCACAGAAAGATACAGGTGAAAAGGAAGCGCTGATTGTCATGCGTGGTGAGTTACTGGGCATGCCTGTCGTTGCAACAGCATTTGAATATGGATTTATTGGCGGCTCAATGGGGGCTGCAGTCGGTGAACGATTCGCCCGTGCAGTGAATACTAGCATAGAATATCGTGCACCTCTGGTTTGTTTTTCTGCCAGTGGCGGCGCACGCATGCAGGAAGCACTCATTTCCCTCATGCAAATGGCTAAGGTCAGCGCTGCTCTTGCTCATTTATCAGACCAATCTATCCCCTATATCTCTGTCCTGACTGATCCAACCATGGGCGGTGTTTCAGCCAGCCTCGCTATGCTAGGCGATATTATTATTGCTGAGCCTAATGCATTAATCGGATTCGCTGGACCACGAGTCATAGAACAAACTGTTAGAGAAAAATTACCAGAAGGCTTTCAGCGTAGTGAATTTTTATTAAAACACGGGGCCATTGACATGATACTTCATCGCAGTGAATTACGCCCGGGCTTAGGACGCATGCTTGCCAAACTATCAAAACAAAAAATTCTTTCTACAGGTACAGGAAAAATATAATAGAATAGATAACTGGTTTACTGAATAAGAGGTGTGGCATGGAAAGACAAACTAAGCACAGGATCCTGGGGATACTCGTCGTTATTGGGTTAGTTATCATTTTATTGCCCTTGTTTCAAAGCAATCAAGAGTTATCAACACAAGCAGCTTTGGTAAAAGCACCACCTTTTCCTGATCAGTCTGTTCAGGTCAGCGCGGCAACACCCGATCCTGAATCCACTGATTCTATACAACCATCTCAAACACCCAGTTTGTCACAGGCTTCTGAAAATGCATTTGCAAACCAGCCGCACAATGTCATCTCGCATCCCAGTGTGATCAATAATATACAAGCTGCAGATAACACTGCTGTTGATACAAGCATACAACCAGCATCAGTAGTGAATCTCCATTCATCAGAAGCGCCCACTGTAAATACAGATAGTGTCCAAATTCAATTAAGTCATAAAGATGTTATTCAGTCTGAAATGACAGCAAACAAATTGAAGTCATCTGATACTCCAGCTATCACTAATTCTGATCCCATCAAAACAAGTAATTATAGAATCATAGAAGGTGAGAAAGCAGCTTCCATTCTCAAAAAATCTGCTCGAATTCACAAGATTTCTCACAATGCTAAAGCTCAACCTTCTGCCACTATTAAAACACCCATGAAGACCATGATTAATACCGCATCGACTCAAACCCAGATTGATGATAACGGATTAATTAATTTGAAAAGCTCCGTTTGGGTCATTCAAATCGGTAGTTTTAAAAATAAAACGAATGCCTTGCGGGTTGTAAATCAATTGCGTGCCAGTGGATATCGAGCATTTATTCAGCAGATATCTACAGCATTAGGCGATAATACTCGCGTTTTTGTTGGGCCTGAACACAAACGAACATCTGCGCGTGCATTAGCAGACAGATTACAAAGTGAAATGCACATTCAGGGTATTGTTATCAGTTATAAACCATTAACTTTGTAATGAGAATATGCATAAACAATTTAAAATAGAAATGACGACTCCAGGACGAGGTTTTATTAATATTACGGATAAGGTAGCGGAATGTGTAGCCGATGCGAACGTATCAACTGGCTTATGCCATGTTTTTTTACATCATACGAGCGCATCGCTATCTTTGTGCGAGAATCATGATCCACTCGTACAAAAAGATCTGGAAGCATTCATGCAACGCTTGGTACCCGATGGGGATCCCCTCTATGAACATGTTGCCGAAGGTCTTGATGATATGCCTTCGCATGTACGTACTATATTAACGCAAAGCTTTTTAACCCTTCCTATTACGGAGGGAAAACTGGGGCTTGGCACCTGGCAAGGTCTTTATCTCTGGGAGCATCGATTGCGCAGCCATCATAGAAAAATGACTGTATCAATAATCGCGTAGGCTGAGCTTGCGAAGCCTAATCTAGGCATCAATCTGCTCAGGATTAAGGTATTTTTTTGCATATTCAAGATATATCTTTTCATGAATGAAAAGGTCATATAAATCAGGATCAATGTGACCTGTATTTTTCATATCACTCATTATTTTTAACACTTCCGTCAACGTTTTTGCTTTTTTATAAGGTCTATCGCCTGCTGTTAATGCCTCAAAAATATCTGCAATGGCCAATATTCTGGCTTGAATAGAAAGACTATCCACACTGAGACCATTAGGATAACCTTTCCCATCTACACGCTCATGATGGCTGCCTGCGATTTCAGGAACGTGTTTTAAATGATCCGGGTAGGGGAGAGATTGCAGCATACTGTGTGTCAATTTAACGTGATTTTGAATAATCAAACGCTCTGTATCATTCAACGTTCCACGGGCAATACTCAGATTCACAATATCATCTTCGCTTAATAATGGCTTTTTTTCCTTACCTTCATAGTAAAAATATTCAGAGCCTAAAGTCCGAATACGTTCTTGCTCTTTATCTGACAAGAATTCTCCGCCGATATTAGCCACATTCAGAAATTCCTGAGATTCATTTAGAAAATTGATTTTATCTCGATATTCACGTTCAATTTTTTCCTTAACATCTGGATTACCCTGATATCGTTTTTCCAGATAAGTAATTTTTAAATCACGTTTGATAATTTCAAATCTGGCATTAATAACTTCTATACGATCACATAAGGTATGCAGCTTTTTTGCTTTATCCAACACATAAACCGGTGTCACAATTTTACCGCAATCATGTAACCATGACGCGATCATCAATTCTTCAAATTGATCTTTTGATATATGTTTATCTTTCAATGGGCCTGTAGAAGCATTATTCATTGCCGTAGCAATCATTGAAGTTAATACTGGCACGCGCTTGCAATGGTTACTGGTATAATGACTTTTTGCATCAATTGCTTTTGCAATCAATTCCAGAAATGATTCAAATAATTTTTTTTGGGCTTGAATTAATTTTTGTTTGGTTAGTGTAATTGCTGCTTGCGAGGCAAGTGATTCTGCAACCAATGATTGTTCTTTGGTAAATGAAACAACTTCATTTGTTTCATCATCGATAGCATTGATTAATTGCAAAATACCGATACGCCTGTTTTCATGGTCACGCAAGGGGATGGTTAAAAATGATTTTGATCTATAATTCATTTTTAAATCTGCCTCACGTGCGCCTGTGAAATCAAATCCATGCACATTGTAAGCATCATCGATATTGACTGTTTTATTTTCATGATAGCAATAACAAACAACGCTTTTTAAATTCGGCGCGCCATTAATATATAATGGGATAACTTTAGGCGATGTTTTAAATTCTATTGTTCTTGTGGGTTTTATCTTTAAAGTTTTATTCGCTATGATAGCGAAAGTAAGTTCAATATCCTCTTTGACTAAATATAAAGTACCCCCGTCAGCATGGGTCAACTCCATCGCGCCTAGTAGTATCAATTCCAGTAATCTTTCAATATCTTTTTCGACTGAAAGTGCTACGCCAATTTTATTTAATGTTTTAATCAAGTCGCGGTATTTATCACTATTTTCAAGCATATAACACGACTCCTCTGTTTTCCTATATAGAAGTATAGTGTGTCTTACGAAAAAAGCGGTATTGACAGAGTTAGACTTTTATCATTTCTTTTTTGCCTGATTCATCCCACACTAACATACTCCCTCCATTATGCCAGTCACTTAAAACTATCCTTGTCATAGGTATCTGTTGAAGAAGGAATTCATGAAAATAGGGTTTATGAGTATGGCCGTGTATCAAACAAGAAACCCGATGTTTTTGCATGACGCGCAACACTTCATCTTGCGTGACATCCATAATATCGCTTGCAGCTATAGATGTGTATAGTCTGCTTTTCTCACGCATTTCACTTGCAATTTTTCTACGTAGTGATAAAGGCAATAATAAAAATAATTTTTGTATAAAACGATTACGCAATTTTTTACGCATATTTATATAAGCAATATCTCGTGTACAGAGCGTATCACCGTGCATCAACAATACAGTCTGCCCATATAATTCAATCTTGCTTTCATCCGTTAGTAATTGACAACCTGTGTCACGAAAAAATTGTTTTCCTACCAGAAAATCTCTGTTTCCATAAAGAAAATAAATTGAAATATCTCTTTGAGTCACGGTTCGCAGGGCTGTAATAATATTTGCATACTGAGAAACACCATCATCATCTCCTATCCAAGCTTCAAATAAATCACCAAGGATATAAAGCGCATCAACTGATGAATCAAGCCGATGTAACAGTGTCAAAAAATGCTGTGTAATTTGGGGCTGATTTTTATCTAAATGCAAATCAGAAATAAATATAGTTTTTCGTAATTCAGTCATAACGTCTTATTTAATATTAAAAAATTGGTTTACCGCTATATCTCAGGCTACCTTAACAAGTCTGAATTATAATACAATAAATGAAGAGGATATAACTATGGCTATACTAATAAGCGAAAGTTCATTAGTTTTATGGCATGAGGTTATCAAAAACGCCGAGCATCGCTGCTCTATCACGCTTGACGGCAATCTTGAAGCCTATCTGACATCACTCCTCATACGGTATTCAAACAAACCTGAAGTGGCCCAGCAAATCTTTGCCAAAGCCTATCTGGAAGCTATGCAGCAGCGTGATAAACAACGTAATTTTTCCTTGCAAAACGTTGGTGATCAATGCTTGCTCTATGCTGGTTTATTTCCCCATAGCGCTGAAAAACGCCACGTCAGTATCACTTATTTTGTAGACCTTGGCCGCACCGCATATGCTGCTATTTCCAAAACAGCTAATGATTTATACTGGGTGTTGGCATTGCAATTCGTAGCGCTAATGGATGTATTGCAATCTATACGCGAGACACCGGCATTGCTTCCCATAGAAGCCTATGAGCAATGGGAGAAATTAGGCAGCCAACGTGCATTACAAATATTGCAAAGTTACACGAGAGGTATTCCCATCAAGAAGTAATCTGGAATTACCGCTAAGAACACCCCATCGCATAAGGTTAGCGGGAACCGCTGAGAAGTCATCCTCTTTTTCACATCTTGAAGTGTAACGGGTATATATACCCGAAGCGTTTCAGGTATATTCCGAGAATCATTGAGTTATAGCCTTATCCCCACTAAAATACCTGCACTCATTGTTTATTGGAGTTTAGAAAATGCGATTAATTCTACTCGGCTGCCCAGGCGCAGGAAAGGGTACACAAGCAAAGCTCATTGCCAAGAAATACCATATTCCTCAAATATCAACCGGCGAT
>Ga0206910_1048_pt1 | contig 25707 bp, 20 predicted proteins | sample Alteio_BWOrgHeat_77_FD_152949 | JGI IMG/M metagenome (GOLD analysis project Ga0206910, IMG submission 152949) | Enriched cells from forest soil in Barre Woods Harvard Forest LTER site, Petersham, Massachusetts, United States -... | ecosystem: Environmental > Terrestrial > Soil > Temperate forest >... | reverse complement strand
CAACGGGAATCTCATCCCAATTTTTCGGCTCCGTATTATGAAAGTATTCTAAAATTTTTTGCTCCACTTGTTTAAGTTTCAGGCCCCGAACAAATTTTCCGTTTCGTGCCAATATCAACCTTCCGGTTTCTTCTGAGACGGCCATCACCAAGGTATCGGTAGTTTCACTCATTCCGATAGCCGAGCGATGGCGCAAGCCAAAGTGAGCAGGTAAGTGATCATTTTCACTGACTGGCAGCACACATCGCGCTGCTTTGATCCGGCCTTTATAAACAATGATTGCCCCATCGTGCAAGGGGCTGCTTTTGTGAAAAATGGAAAGAAGCAAGCGCTTGTTCACTTCAGCATCCAGCCAATCGCCTGTCTCGCAATAAAATTTTAACTCCATATCACGGGAAAAAACAATGAGAGCGCCTGTACGGGTGGCCTTTAAAGACTTCGCCGCTTCGATCAACTGGTGGATATCAAAATCATCGTGATAGCCATAGCGCCAATTGTGAAGGGACTTAAAAATATTGCCACGATTGAATTCGGCGCTGCGGCCGATCAGTAACAAAAATTTACGAATCTCCGGCTGAAATAAAATGATCATAGCCAAAACGCCCACACCCATAAACTGCCCCAGGATTTTTGCCAATAATTCCATTTGCGCTGCGCGGACGATCAGGTACACCAGGTAAAGCGCCAGAATCCCCAAAAAAATATTTACGGCGATACTTCCGTGAATAAGTTTATAAACCTGGTAAAGTAAAATACCAACGAGGCCGACGTCCACGATGTCCACCCAACTCACCTCTAAAAAGCCGATATGAAAAGCAAAAATCATTATTCAAAGATAGCAAGTTTCAAAATTTAACATCACTAAAACCTTAACAGAATTAAGGTGTGATTTTCGTTTATGCAATAAGCAATCTATCGTGAGGTTTAAAAGTAAGTTTGAGTAGAAGATCAATCACAGGGTTGATGATATCTGCACTGTGTTGACTGAGAAATAACTCATTTTACAATTTCGGCATTCGACTATCTTTGCCTTTATGGCCTCTGCCGACACACCTCTCATGAAACAATACAATGCCATCAAGGCGAAGTACCCCGGTGCCTTGTTGTTATTTCGTGTAGGCGACTTTTATGAAACTTTCGGTGAAGATGCCATCAAAGCAAGCAAAATCTTAGATATTGTTTTGACCAAACGCGGCAATGGTTCAGTATCAGAAACGGCTCTGGCTGGTTTTCCGCATCATGCACTTGATACCTACTTGCCGAAACTGGTTCGCGCCGGCCATCGCGTAGCGATTTGCGATCAGCTCGAAGACCCTCGCTTTGTCAAGGGTATAGTAAAACGAGGTGTAACCGAATTGGTCACTCCCGGGGTTTCTTTCAATGACAATGTTCTTGAGAAGAAGCAAAACAATTTTTTGGCTTCCGTTTATATTGCAAAAAATAGTTGGGGCGTTTCCTTCCTTGATATTAGCACAGGCGAATTTTACGCCGCTCAGGGAAATGAAGGATATGTTTTAAAGCTAATCCAAAATTTTACGCCTGCCGAAATCATTTTTAGTAAAGCAAGCCGTGAAAAATTGGATGGGCTCTTCGCCGAGGAGCATGCCACTTTCTCCCTCGACGATTGGGTTTTCGCCTTCGATTTTGCGCAAGAGAAATTAGTACATCAGTTCAAAACATCAACATTAAAAGGCTTCGGCATCGATGGAATGACTGAGGCTATCATAGCCGCCGGGGGCAATTCTCCATTATCTTGAAATCACCGAGCATAACAACACACACCACATTGCTTCCATCGCAAGGCTGGATGAAGATCAATATGTGTGGCTTGACAAATTTACGATCCGCAATCTTGAAATTGTCCACGCCCAAAATGAAGGTGGCGTTCCGTTAATACAAATCCTTGACCAGACCATCACCCCTATGGGGTCGCGCAACTTGCGCAAGTGGATGGTACTGCCGTTAAAAGAGAACGTGAGAATTGAAGAACGATTGCAAGCCGTCAATCACTTTTTTGATCATTCCGACCTCGCGGAGAAAATTTCGGAACAATTTCGTCAGATTGCTGACCTTGAACGGTTGATTTCTAAAGTGGCCGTTGGCCGCGTTAACCCGCGCGAACTTTTGCAATTGAAAAGAGCACTCCACGCCATCGCTCCTGTGAAGGGATTTCTCTTAAATTCCGGATCGCAGGAATTGATAAAATTGGGAAACCAAATCGATCCTTGCGAATTTCTCTTTGAAAAGATCGATCGCGAACTCCAGGACGATGCACCCATGCTTTTGCACCAGGGTGGCATTATCAAAGAAAATGTAAATGCCGAACTGGATGAACTGCGAGCCATAGCCTTTTCCGGTAAAGATTATCTCTTGCAAATTCAAAAGCGGGAAGTCGAACGAACGGGAATCAATTCGCTAAAAATTTCTTATAACAGGGTCTTTGGTTACTACCTCGAAGTGAGCAACGCCAATAAGGATAAAGTGCCCGACGATTGGATCAGAAAGCAAACATTGGTCAATGCCGAACGTTTCATCACCGAAGAGTTAAAAGTGTATGAAGAAAAAATTCTTCATGCCGAAGAAAAATTAACGGTCATTGAACAGCAACTTTTTCAGGAACTTGTTCGACATACTGCTGAGTTCATTTCACAAATTCAACATAACGCGCGAATTGTTGCTGAACTCGATTGCCTTCTTTCTTTCGCTTTTGTATCGAAAGCAAATAAATACAGTCGTCCCGAGATCAGTGATTCGACCAGACTCGCCATCAAAGCCGGTCGTCATCCGGTCATTGAAAAACAATTGCCCGTTGGTGAAAATTATGTGCCCAACGACATTTTTCTTGATAATGAAACGCAACAAATACTAATCATCACCGGGCCGAATATGGCTGGTAAATCTGCCCTGCTGCGACAAACCGCGCTGATTGTGCTCATGGGGCAAATTGGTTGTTATGTTCCGGCAGAGCATGCGTTGATCGGAATCACGGATAAAATTTTTACGCGCGTTGGCGCCTCGGACAATTTATCGCGGGGTGAATCAACCTTTATGGTCGAGATGACGGAGACCGCAAGCATCCTTAACAATTTAAGCGACCGCAGCCTGGTACTCATGGATGAAATTGGAAGAGGGACCAGCACCTACGATGGCGTCTCCATTGCCTGGAGTATTGTGGAATATTTGCACAACCAGAAGGAATACAAAGCCAAAACACTTTTTGCAACACACTATCATGAGTTGAATCAGCTCGCGGAAGATTTACCGCGAGTGAAAAACTTCAATGTCTCCGTAAAAGAAATTGGCGACAAAATCATTTTTATGCGTACGTTGAAAGAAGGTGGAAGTGAACATAGTTTTGGCATTCATGTTGCACAATTGGCAGGTATGCCCAACAAAATTGTTTTGCGCGCCAACGAAATATTGCATTTTCTCGAAAAGGAAAAACATAAGAACGAGTCCAAGAGAAAATTTGATGCTGTACCAAAAGCCAGTGCACAAATTTCCCTCTTTGAAACCGATCCAAAAATGAAAGAAGTACAGGAGATGCTCGGAAAGATTGATATCAACACCATCAGCCCGGTAGAGGCGTTGCTGAAATTGAATGAAGTTTTGAATGTTTTAAAAAAATAGTCTCAATGAAAGCTATCCGATGGGGAATATTAGGCTGTGGCAAGATCGCAAGGAAGTTTGCGGCCGATGTCAAACTCATAAAAAATGCAGAGTTGATTGCAATAGGTGCAAGAGAACAATCAACGGCTGACGTGTTCGCAAAAGACTTTCCCGTCAAGCACAAGCACGGCAGCTATCAAAGCCTCGTGGAAAATCCGGAAGTGGATGCAATTTATGTTGCAACACCTCATGCGTTTCATCACGAACATGCACTTCTTTGCCTGAACCACAACAAAGCCGTGCTCTGCGAAAAAGCATTCGCCATGAATTACCGTCAGGCGAAAGAGATGATTGCATTCGCCCAGGAGAAAAAAGTTTTTCTGATGGAGGCTTTCTGGACAAGATTTCTTCCTCACTACCAACTCATGAAGAAGATGATTGCTGATGGAAAAATAGGAAGAATTCAAAATGTGATTGCCAATTTCGGATTCATTCCTGCTCCACCCATTGCTCCGCGACTTTACGATCCAAAACTTGGCGGAGGTTCACTGTTCGACATTGGTGTATATCCGATCTTTCTTGCGCTGGATCTGTTAGGAAGACCGGATGAAGTTGATGCCATCATGACCTCGTCCGATCAAGGTACTGACAGCCAGTGTACAATTCAATTTCGATATGACAATGAAGCGTTAGCCCAACTTTTTTGTTCGTTTACTTCGAACCTCTCCGCGGGTGCCGATATTGGCGGTAATCATGGGCGCATTCGCTTTACCCATCGCTTTCACGGACCGACCACCAACCTGGAATATTACCCCGGGATTGTTGATACGCGCGAAACTGTTCCTTTTGAAAAAGCAAGTGGCTTTGGTTATGAATACGAAACGCAACACGTAACCGACTGTTTGTTGCAAGGCTTAACTGAAAGTCCGGTGATGAAACATGCCGATACACTTCTCTTAATGGAAACCCTTGATCGGATTCGCGAAAAAGCGGGTATTCACTATCCGGCTGACGACCATTAGTTCCCTTGAACATTTCAGATTTTGCGTTGCCGTCTGGCGATTTTGCCATACCTTTGCTGGGCTAAAAATGACACAAGGACAGACCATATCGCTCTATCAACCGCTGTTGCACACCATTGCTTACAACCTGGTGCGCTGCAAGGAAGACGCCGAAGATATTGTACAAGAAACTTTTGTGCGCTGGTTAAGTATTGATCAACAAAAAATTGAAAATACAAAAGCGTATTTGATCAAGGCCGTCACCAACAATTGCTTTAGCCATCTCAATTCCCTAAGGAAGAAAAAAGAAGAATGCCTTGATACGGTACCCGTCACAGAATTATTGAAGAAGTTTAAGGAGACCAATCTGGCTAAATTGGATTTGGATATTAATCTTTCCGTGGCCTTCAAAGTACTGCAAACCAAGCTTGGTCCGTTGGAACGTGCCGTGTATTTATTGAAGGAAGTTTTTGATTTTGACTACGAGCAACTTCAGGAAACACTGAATAAAAAGAAGGAACACTGCCGTCAGTTATTTTGCCGCGCGCAAAAAAAATTAAGCGAAGAGACCGCCAAAATTCATTGGGAGTTACCGGATGCCTCGGCACTGATCAATAGTTTTCGCAATGCCTGTGATTTCGGAAATGCCTCCGATTTTGTACAAGAACTAAAGAATGACATCTCGAAAGTTCTCCAGAAGAAATTCTAGATCTTTTTTATCTTTCTGCAAACTTTCGATTTTAAAATAAGGTTTTTAAAAAACCATTATTAAAAGAATTATAATTCGATGAACTCAACGACGATCCCGGAAGTAAGAAGAAAACCAATCGTGAAGCAGGAGATCGCTTTTCTGTTCATCCATTTAACTCCTTTGCTGGCCTTTTTCACGGGCGTTACCCTCTTCGATTGGATCGTTTGTGCCTTTCTCTACTTCTTCCGAATGTTTTGGATCACCGGTGGCTACCATCGCTATTTCGCGCATAAATCATACAAGACTTCACGTTGGTTTCAGTTTGTAATTGCTTTTATGGCGCAAACCTCCGCTCAAAAAGGCGCGCTGTGGTGGGCTGCTCATCACCGGCATCATCATCGCTATAGCGACACCCCTGCCGATCCGCACTCCATGAAAATTTATGGTTTCTGGTATTCGCACGTCGGCTGGATTGTAGGGCCTGACTTCAAGGAGACCGATTATAAAACCATTGGCGATTATGCAAAATATCCTGAGCTGGTTTGGCTTAACAAACATTATTTAGTGGCACCAACGATTCTCGCTTTGGTTGTGATGGCACTCGGTGGAATCGTTGATGGAGGAAGCATCACCGCTATGTTTTCGTCAATGGGTTTTTCGGCATTATTTATAGGATTCTTTTTAAGCACGGTCATCACGTATCACGGCACATTTTCCATCAACTCGATCATGCATAAGTTTGGCAAACAGCGCTACCAAACCGGGGATGAATCTAAGAACAGCGTATGGCTTGCGTTGCTCACGTTGGGCGAAGGCTGGCATAACAACCACCATTATTATGAAGTGGCTTCACGCCAGGGATTTTTTTGGTGGGAGATTGACATCACGTATTACATTTTGCGCGGCTTTCAGGCTGTCGGTTTAATTTGGGATTTGAAAGGTGTTCCCGATCATATTAAATTTTCAAAAGACAAACAGCATGCCCAGGAATTGAAAAAGCAATACGATCAGCAGCGCCCACCGGTTGCTTCCAATGAAAATTCAAAAGTGGTAAAAGAAGGTGTCGAAGTCTAACGACCAGGTTTTTTTAGAGGTGCTGTCAAATTATTTCGTTATTACAAAAAATTAGGCGAAGGCGCTATCGCACAACTTTCGGATGAAGAGGTTTTATCCAAGCCAAACGAAGCCAGCAACAGCATCGCCTTGATTGTGCATCACCTTAGCGGCAACATGTTGTCGCGCTGGACAGATTTTTTAATTTCTGACGGAGAAAAACCATGGCGCAACCGCAAAGCCGAGTTTGAAGAATCCTATCCTGATAAAAAAACAATGCTTGAAGCCTGGGAAAAAGGTTGGGCATGTCTCTTGAATGCAATTGAAAGTTTGAAGCCGGAAGATTTGAGTAATGTTATTTATATCCGCAACGAAGGGCAGACCGTATTGGATGCAATCCAACGACAGTTGGCACATTATCCTCATCATGTTGGGCAAATACTTTTTCAGGCCAAAGCATTGAAGGGAAGTGATTTTAAGTCATTGTCCATACCCAAAGGAGCTTCCGCTGACTTCAATGCAGCAAAGTTTCTGAAGAAAAAGCGGTCAGGCACTTTACAGACAGGCTATAAATTTGGAAATTCAGGATGGCGCATTAAATTTGCACTCCCTTTAACGAAAGTTAGAGGAAAACCAACGCTTCAGCGGGCTTGCCCGCAGCAAGCGAATCTGCCAGAGGCGGGCCTGCCCGCCGAAGCGCAGCGAGAAATTCTCCTTCGCCAAGGCTACGGAGAATAAAAGCGGGAGTAGCTCAGTTGGTAGAGCACGACCTTGCCAAGGTCGGGGTCGCGAGTTCGAGTCTCGTTTCCCGCTCAAGAATCGTTAATCGTTGTAAGTTAATGGTTATTCGATATCAAAGTGTGGTGAAATCCACACTTTTTTATTTAGCAGACGATCAACGAATAACCGGTAACGAACAACGAATACCCGCCCGGGTGGTGGAATTGGTAGACACGCAGGACTTAAAATCCTGTGGCCCTTAAAGGCTGTACGGGTTCAACTCCCGTCCCGGGTACTTAATTTTATCATAAAGCTCTTATAATCAGAGCTTTATTATTTCCCTTGTACCTAAAATTGTGTCAAAGATTTTTCAAAATACATAATTAAAAAGGCACCTAAGGAAGCTCAATTGTATATTTCCAAATCCTTGAAAAGCCTTGAGTCGTTTCTCTTGAGTATCCAGAAGTAAAGGGAAATATTATACTTACAGGTTTATTAAGGCACTCCCAGGCATAATAAATTGCAAAACCTAAAGTTAGCTTTAGTTCTCCTGATAGCGTTACGGCAAGTTTAACGTACATCCAAACAACGTCTCTAATTACGACACTTCTAGAATTCGGCCGAACTAAAACTTAATGCCGAAGTTTCATAAATTGGAGTCAAAACTTCGCCCCTTTGCATTTGTCCCGGCAATAACCTTTGTGAAACTCCGTTCCGATAGAAATGACCTTCGTTCGATACTTATCCCTTTTTCTTCTTCTTTTGTGTTTCACGTTTTGTTCGGCCCAGCCATCCTCCGAAGAGGATAAGATAACCAACAATTTAAATTTTGGCAGTGATCTCCCTCCCGGATTGCTCGCCGCACGGTCCATGGTTCTTTACGAGCCGGGCTTTACCAGGACGGAACTGGAAGAAGCGCAGAAGTACTTTCAGCAAGCGGGCATTGATGTCATCAGCTACCTGGATGTCGATTATGTATTGTCAGGCCTTGACCCATCGAATGTGTTTTCGAATTACTTTAATTCCCGTGCCGTCAAATTCCTGATCCTCCTGCAAAAGAAGGATAGTGAGTATCAAAGTATTTTTACCGAATACAATGGCACACGAGCATTTGCCGACAAAAACCATGTGTCATGGAAACAAAGTCATGTGTCATTTGTGGAATTACTTCGCACGATCTACCGGTTTGCTATCAGCACCCAGAAAAAGGAAAATTTTTTGATTAATGATGTTCCCGAAACCGGCTTTGCCTTACGCTTTTTTAAAGAGCAGGGCGAACGGTTTTCTGCCGACGTTAAATTCAAGTCTGCCATACCACGCTTCAACAATGACGCCGACGACAAAGAATTAGAAACAATTCTCAGAGAAAAATTCCCGGTCAAATGGGAATTGGTTGACCCCGCGTTGACCGATGCGGAATTGGATCAAAAAGGATATCGAATGGTGCTTCGGTTTGTTCATACCCGCGGTGATGTGGCGCGTGATCTTTTGGGGTATGATGTTACCCAAACCGCCAGCTCGTTATCAACCAGCTATTTTGAAGAAAATATCCCTAAGATTAAAACCATTCCTTCCAAAAGAATGATTTATAAATTCTATTTTAAAAATACAGAATACGGAAACATTTTCCTGGGCACTAAATGGGACGCGGACGAAACCTGGCAGGATGCGCTCAAGAACCACATCCTGATCCTCCGGCAAGAATTAAAATTCTGATTCTATTTTTTTCGTTGGGAAATAGCCACAATAACGATGATCAGCAAAATAATCCAAAATCCATTCCAATGAAAAGGGTGAAACCCGAAACCCCAATGCCAGCCAAACAAAAGATGGAAAATACTTTTAAAGATCCAGGCCATAACACCGATCACAGCGCCGAATAAACCCGCTATTAGTCCGATCACTCCTCCGATCAAACCAAAAATTAGTCCAAACATACCTCCCGCAAGACCAATGCAAATCGGGATGGCCAGCAGTGCCATGAAGGCTATTAAAAGAAGAGAAAAAGCCTTGATCATAAATTTTACTTTGCAAGCCAAAAGCAAAAACCATTCTCATTTTAAAAACTTTGAAAATGCATCAAAACCGAGCAAGCTTAGTCCGGAAGTGTTGGAAATTGAACAGCGTGTTTGCGCAAATGAACACTAAACTACACCCACTGATTTATTAACTTTGCGCCCCTCCCGAAGCTTCGGGATTGAAATTATGATCGACAAACTGATAGATATTAAGAACCGCTTCGAAGAAGTAGGCCAGCTTTTAAGCCAACCCGATACGGTAAAAGACCAAAAGAGATACCAGCTTTTGAGCAAAGAATACCGCGATCTGGAGAAAGTGGTTATTAAATTCGACCAGTACCAAACTGCCATTGACGGGATCAGTCACGCCAAGGAAGTCTTGCAAAAAGAAAAAGATCCTGAGATGCGTGAACTGGCCAAAATGGAGATCGACGAACTGGAGCCTAAGCGAGATGCCCTGGAAGAAGAAATCAAGGAATTGCTGATGCCCAAAGATCCGAATGATGAAAAGAATGCTGTTCTCGAAATCCGTGCGGGAACGGGAGGCGATGAAGCGGCCATTTTTGCGGGTGATCTTTGGAGAATGTATCAGCGCTTTTGCGAGAGACGAGGCTATAAATTTTTGGTGGTCGATGTAACGGAAGGGACGGCGGGTGGCTATAAAGAAGTAATCACCAGTGTGGAAGGTGAGGGCGCGTATGGCTTATTAAAATATGAATCAGGGGTACACCGGGTTCAGCGTGTGCCTGAAACAGAGCAGCAAGGGCGCGTCCACACTTCGGCGGCATCGGTGGTCGTTCTGCCGGAGGCTGAAGAAGTTGATGTTGAGTTAAACCCGGCCGATTTGGAATTTCAAACTGCCCGTTCAAGCGGGGCAGGGGGACAGAACGTAAATAAAGTTGAAACGAAAGTACAACTTACGCATAAGCCGACCGGTATTGTCATCACCTGTCAGGTGGAGCGCAGCCAGCATGGCAACCGGGAACGGGCTTTGACGATGTTGCGTTCGAAATTGTATGAAATGGAAGTAGAAAAGCAACAAGCCGAAATCGGAGCTTCCAGAAGAAGCCAGGTGCGCAGTGGAGATCGTTCAGAGAAAATACGCACATACAATTACCCGCAGAGCCGTGTAACGGATCACCGGATAGGGTACACACAACACAACTTGCCAGCCATCATGAATGGTGAGGTCGACAATTTCATCGAGCAATTAAAGATTGCAGAGACTGCCGAAAAGATGGCTGAGGGACAACGATAGAAATTAAAAGGACGCGAAAAAATTCCGCGTCCCTTCAGAAAGTTATTCGTTAAGGTTCTTTTAGAAATTCATCATAGGATTTGATTGGCAACTCTCCGAATTTATTTTCTGACATCAGCGATGTCAGCTTCTTCAAGTTCTTATCTTTTGCTTTTTTGAAGTCGGCTTTAGCGGTATTGAATCGTGTTTCAATGGCTTCTAGATTTCCCATCTCCGCCGAATTCGGTTTATAATAACTGTCGGCTACCTTACTGTAAAGATCAACCATTTTTTCACGCAGTTGTGGCTCGGCAGAACCCACGTAGTTGTCTCCCTTGGTCACAACAAGTGTTTCCTTCAGGTTAGTCAAGTCAGCTATTAAAGGCGTAACAGCTTTGGCGGCCGAGGCGCCTTTCCCTTTCACATTTTCAGCGGCCTTGACAGTTTCATCTAATTCATAAACCATATAAGCCAACTCTTGCGACATGTTGTAGAGTTTTTTTGTGGTTTCTTCCTGAAGTTTACGATCAGCTAAAGGGATATCGGATTTAGGGTCATATTGAATAACAATATCATTCGTATAAGTGTCCTTGCCCTTTTGAACCACGGCTTTGTAAATCCCGGCAGGAACACGGGGTGAAGTAAATCCTCCGAAAGCAAAAGTTTTAGCAGCGGCAATTTTCGGCGGTTTGGTGTTGTAGTTCCACTCCACCACATTGATGCCCTTGGATTTTCCAGGGCCGATCTCCGTGATTTTGTTTCCATTGGCATCCTGAATCTCCAAGGACATTTTGCCAAGCGTATGTCTTTTCTTGAGATAGTAAATTATGCGGGCAGCTTTTGTTGGGTTATCGCCAACAAATTGTGTCTCTGTGCTGGTTCCCCCGAAGCCATTCGTCTCGGAAATTTTTGTCGGGGTGGTGGTAAAGAAATATAAATCTTTGTTCAGGTTTTCTTCCGTCAGTTGCCGCAAAGGGCTAATGTCATCAATGATAATAATCCCTCGGCCATGGGTGGCAATTACAAGATCATTGGTCTTCTTGTGCAACTCCATGTAATGCACATTGGCGGCAGGCATGTTGTTTGTAAACTTGTACCAACTCTTCCCACCATTCAAGGTGATGTACAGGCCAAACTCAGTTCCGAGGAACAAAAGATTCTCATTGACATAATCTTCCTGAATGTTTCTCGCAAAGCCGTAGATATCCGGAGTCACAATGGACTTCCACGTTGCGCCAAAGTCGGTGGTTTTATAAACGTAGGTATTCTTGTCGCCCGTTTGGTAGCCAGTAAATACAGCATAAGCATTTCCTTTTCCAAACACACTGGCTTCAATATGGTAAACCATGGTGTTTTTCGGAAGATCAGGAACATTGGCAATCAAGTTCGTCCAGGTCTTTCCACCGTCTTTTGTCAACTGCAAGTTGCCATCGTCTGTTCCTGCCCAAATGATGTTTTCATCCAAAGGCGATTCGGCAATCGTAAAAACGGTACAATGATTTTCGGCACCGGAGTTGTCACGGGAAAGGCCACCTGAGTTCTCCTGATTCTGTTTTGTGGGATCGTTAGTCGTCAGGTCAGGAGAAATTTTAGTCCAGGTTTCTCCCATATCTTCCGAGCGATGAACAAACTGGCTGCCCATATAAAAACGATCCGGTTTAAAGGAGCTAACCGCCATCGCTGCATTCCAATTGAAACGGAGTTTGTGTTTGGCATCTGTTTCTCCCGCTCCCGCCAAAGGCTGAATTGTTTTTGCCTGGTCTTTGACAGGATCAAAGCGCCACACGTTTTCAGCGCCCTGCATCTCCGAGTAAATTAATTTCTTGGTCGGATGCGGATACACCCGATAACCATCGCCTACACCCACACGCTTCCAGTCTCGCGCTTCTACGCCACCCGGTGATTGCGAGGGGCCAAACCAGCATCCGTTGTCTTGCAACCCTCCATAGACATTGTACGGCTCCTCGTTGTCAACACTGACGTGATAGAATTGACACACCGGCATATTTTCCACAATCTCTAACGTGGTACATCCATCCCACGAGCGATAGATGCCTCCATCGGTGGCTGCGTACATTCGATCAGAATTGTGAATATCAAAAACAATGTCATGAACATCGGAGTGATTAGGGCCAAGGTTTTTGAAAGTTTTTCCACCATCCCGCGAGATAGAACCAAGAAGTCCCGCCTTTACAACTACCTCCGGATTTCTTGGATCTACCTCTATCCGTGAGAAATAGAATGGGCGTACCACAATGCCAAAATCGTTATTGAGTTGTTTCCAGCTTGCGCCCGCATCATCACTGCGATAAAGGCCTTTGTCTTTGTCCTGTTCTGATTCAATCGCCGTATAAAGAATATTTGAATTGGATGGGGCAACCGCAATTGCTAATCGTCCTAATTTTCCTTTCGGGAATCCGTTATGAATTTTATTGAACGTTTTTCCGGCATCGGTTGATTTATACAGTGCGCTGTTTGCACCGCCCGAACTAAATGCCCAGGGTTGCCTTCTAAATTCCCAAAACGTTGCGTAAACAATACCAGGATCTTTTGGATCAAGTGTCAGGTCGCTACAGCCTGTGGTTTTATCCACATACAAAATCTTGTTCCATGTTTTTCCTCCATCGGTGGTTTTATAAAGGCCTCGTTCTTCACTGTCATTCCAAAGCGGACCAAGGACAGCTACATAAACTTCATCTGGATTTTTGGGGTTCACCTGAATACCCGCAATGCGTTCGGATTTTTCAAATCCCATTTTTATCCAGTTGGTGCCGCCATCTATTGTCTTATACAAACCATCACCAATGGATACACTGTTCCTCGTCCAGGTTTCTCCGGTGCCTACCCACACTACGTTGTCTGGATTGGAAGGATCGATTTCCACAGCACCAATCGATTGACAGTAATCATCAAAAATCGTATTAAACGTAGCCCCACCATTATTGCTTTTCCAAACTCCACCTCCTGCTGTACCAGCATAAATGATGCGATCATTGGTAGGATGGAGTTCGAGATCAGTGATCCTTCCGCTCATGAGTGCCGGCCCGATGTGCCTGGCCTTCAAATCACCAAATAATTCCTTCCCTCTTGCAATAGCATCCTGGCCGAAGGTATTCGTCGCACTTAGTGAGAGAAAAGAAAGAATGCCGATATAGATTTTTTTCATGATCATTATATTAAATCAATTAGGGCTAAAAAAAGGATACCCCAAATTTAAATTGGAAATATCCTTGAATCTTAGTGAGCGTTTTTATTTTTCAGTAGGAAAAGCAAAAGCAGCAGCATCAAATTTTGGGTTCAATTCAATAGCCGTAATGGTTATCGGTTGAGTTCCTTTATCTTTTATTCCCTGAGACAACGAGAAAGGAAAAAGCAAACCATTTACGTCCTGGTAATCACTCATTTTATTTTGAGAGATACTGCCTTTCATCGGGCCAGACTTAATCTCCGATTCGGTTACCAGAGGAACAAAATTTTCTGCATCAAAATAATAGAATGCAATATTGTCCTCCTGTTTACCGTCTACCTTTATCGGCTTTTTCGTCAATTTGACTTTGAATGTCTGAGTTCCTTCTATCGTCTCCTTGCCCATCAGTTCAGCTTTTAATCCTCTTTCTTTGTAATTCAGGAACGGGTCGGGAAATTCCCCGATATCTTGTTTAAAATTTTCAGTTGCCTCAGCATCACTTTTTTCGGCCTTCATGTTCATGAAATTATGAGACCAAAGGGTCGTGCCATCATACACCCCTTGTTTTATTTCCTTACCCTGAAAATTAACAGATGTCAATTGACGGCCATCTTTCAATTGAAGAATAACAAGAGGAATCTCCATTCCTTGTTGATTCAATTTCGCTGTCATCTTTACACCTTGAAGCGCTTTCCATTTCTCAACGCCGCCGGTATTTTCAAAATACTTGGCAATAATTTCATCAACAGTTTGCGCTTTCGCATAACTGCAGCCAATGAATACCACTAAAAGCAAGTTCTTCAGTTTCATAAGTTAGTTGGTTGATTTTCAATTCTGTGAGACGTATAATATTTCAATTAGTTTCAAAAGCAATTTAAAATTACAAGATTTCTTCTAATTCATATTTTAGCTGTACTTCGGATAAACTAGAGCTGCTCGGTGGAATACGAGCGCGCTGCTAATCGAGCCGGGTAAAAGGAAATCAGAAAAGCAATTGAGACGATCACCAATGAAACAGCAACAAAGTCCATCCATCTCATTTCAACGGGATAAGCAGACACGATGGCATTCTCCATGCCCATGCCCACTAATCCAAACTGATCTTGTGCCCAGCAAATTATACCCCCCAGGAATAATCCGAGAAGAGCTCCTGTAAAGGCAATCAACGCTCCTTCCGTCAGAAATATATTTTTGATCAACGAAGTAGATGCACCCACTGCTGAAAGAATCGAAATATCCTTCTTTTTGTCAATGGCTAACATCATTAATGAAAAGAAAATGTTGATAGAGGCTACAATTATTAACACAGATAGTGCTAAAAACGTGAACAGTTTTTCCATCTTAACCAGGCGGAATAAGTCTTTATGTTGTTCTTGATTGGTCATCACTAAGAAATTCTCACCAAGCTGTTTTTGAATTAACGTTTTTACATGGTTAATGTCAGAACCGGAAGTCGTTTTTACCTCTAACGAAGTTCGTTTATTCTTATACTCCATCAGGTCACTCACAAAATCGAGTGGAAGGATTACATAATTCTCGTCATAATTTTTTTCAATTTTAAAGACGGCTCCCGGCTGTATACTCCTCAAACTATAAAGTTTAGCGGGATCAATGGTTGAAGTTGCTGTCTTTTTGATGTATAAAACCTGCAATGGATAAATCGATTCCTTGGCGGGTATGGAAAGCGCATACTGAATGCCGCTGCCAATAATTGCATAGCTGCCAAGCGAGTCTTTAAGTTTTAACTCGCCCGATATAATATGATCATCTAACCGATGTTGATGTAAAAAATTATCGTTGACTCCTTTTACGGTTACGATCATATCGGCATCATGGTAACGGAGGTAAGCATAATCCTCTATTACATCGGTTACTGTTTGAACATTGTCGATCGACTTCACTTTTGAAAGCAACTCGGGGGTGATTTCAAAGGACTTTCCCTTTTTTGCTTCTACTTTTATTTCCGGATCAAATGAATTGTAGAGCTCACTTAACAGACCTTCCAACCCATTGAAAACGGATAGAACAATTACCAACGCAGCGGTGGAAAAAGCGATGCCCACCATCGACAGTATTGAAATAATATTGATGAAATTCTTTTTTCTTTTCGAGAGAAAATAACGCCTGGCAATGAAAAGCGAAAGGTTCATGCAGGGCAGTGGTCTTTATTCCTTGTCTTTAGGAATATTGAGGCTTTTGATAAGCTCTTCCATTCGTTGTGCGTTCTCCTCTACCTCATCAATTACAAAAACCAGATCCGGAATAATCCGAGCCTGATTGCGAATACGATCCCCTAACGCTTTTCGGATTTCGCTTTTGTGATCCGTGATGTGTGCTAAAACTATTTTTTTGTCTTTGGCCAGTGTCATGCTGAGGTACACTCTGGCAGCACTCAGGTCCGGACTCATCCGAACTTCAGCAATTGTAATGAACACATTGCCAATGATCCCACGCTTGTCGCGTAAAAAAATATCGCTAAGCTCTTTCTGGATCAACCGCCCGTATTTCTGTTGCCTCAACGTCATCTCGTAAAGATACAAAAGAGTCAATAGCATCAATCTATTCGAATTTTGATTTATTTGCAGAATAGAAAAAATCTGTGCTCCGCTTCTTCCGATTCAACGACCCTTATCGATTACTGGTTGCGCTGGTTCTCCTCGTGGCTTTGGGGCTACCTCTCTTTCTTAACCCGATGCCGGTCACACTTCAAGAACTGAAGGCTATTGTGCTTGGCGAATTACTCAACAGTGGGAAAATCATGTATCTTCAGGTTGTTGATGATACTCCGTGGATCGCTTCCTGGGTCGCTTCGACTGCAGACTTCTTATTTGGACGATCGTTGTTGGCAAGACATATGATTGCCTTGTTCATCATTTTTTTTCCAGGCATCCTTCTTTGCTTTCATATTGATTCGCAACAGAGCTTACAATGAAAGCAATTATCTGCCCGCATTCATATTTGAGGTCTTGTGCCTCTTTTCCTTTGATATGCTCTCGCTGTCGCCGGAGCTCTTCGCCGCTGCATTTTTGTTGCTAGCCCTCAATAACATTTTTAAAGAAATTGAATTTAAAGTGCAGCGCGATGAAATTGTTTTTAACATCGGATTTTATCTGGGCATTGCATCGCTATTTGTCTTTAGCTATTCTATATTTTTGATCGGAGTACAAGTCATCTTGTTTGTTTTTGCCCGTCTTTCGATACGCAAATCGTTGCTACTAACGTTTGGCTTCGCTTTTCCTCACCTTGCTGTGATCTGCCTGTATTACTTCCGCGGTGGTTTGCCAGAATTAATGAAATACTTTTATGACGCTAACTTTACGTTACAATCTGTCAATCTGGTTTCATGGAAATCAATCTTCTGGTTGAGCGGAGGAATCCTGCTTTTTTTCTTTTTCTCCGTGATCATGCTAAACCGCGAAGCTCGGTTTACGAAATATCAATCGCAACTTTTACAGGTCATGCTGCTTTGGATGTTGATTAGTTTTATCGAAGTTGGGATCACGCGTGAACTGAGCCCGCACTGCCTTATGCCATTTGTTCCACCATTAACTTATTTTATCAGTCACTATCTATTATTAATTCGAAGAAAATGGATTGCTGAAGCAATGGCCTGGATTTTCCTGTTCTCAACAATCGGAATAAGTACGGCAGCGAGATTGAACCGGATACCATCCATTGAGTACAAAAAACTTTTCGTTGAAAATTCCAAGTATAGTTCATTTCTTCACAAGAAACGGATCTTTTTGCTGGGCAATGATTGGGGCATTTACAAAAGCAACCAGGCAGCATCCTGTTTTTTAAATTGGAACTTATCAAAAGAAGTTTTTGAGCAACCCGATTATTTTGAAAACGTAATCCTTGTTCAACAGTCTTTTGAAAAAGACATGCCGGATATAATTATCGATGAAGAAAGAAGGATGGAAAATTTCTTTAAGCGGTTACCTTCCTTGAAAGCAAGCTACGAAAAGGCTGGTTTCATTTTTATCAAGAAACCGGATCACCAACGTTGAATGATCACATTAAATTCAAAATACCTTCTCTTTTGCTTCGAGACTAGTGCGCCCCGTTAAAAAATTATCTACCGACCGCGCGGCCTCACGTCCTTCGCTGATCGCCCATACAACCAGGCTTTGGCCTCTCCGCATATCACCAGCAGAAAAAACTCCTTCTACGGAGGTTTGATAGTTGATGCATTTTACATTACCCCGCTCATCGTAATCCACGCCCAGTTGATCGAGAAGACCGGTATGTTGGGGATAAAGAAATCCAAGAGCAAGTAATGCCAACTCACAGGGAATCTCTCTTTCCGTGGCAGGTAATTCCTTGAACGACGAACCGGTCCACTCAACATCCACAACTTTTAAAGCCTTTAGATTTCCTTGCTTGTCATCAACGAATTCCCTGGTAACAATACTCCACTGTCGTTCGCATCCTTCCTCGTGTGAGGTGGAGGTACGTAAGATCACGGGCCAAACCGGCCAGGGCATTGCATCCGTGCGACTTGCCGGAGGTTTGGACAGAATTTCAATCTGGGTAACTGATTTTGCCCCATGTCGGATGGAAGTGCCAACGCAATCTGAGCCTGTGTCGCCGCCGCCGATGACAACAACATTTTTATTGGTTGCCCAAATTTCTTCCATCGCTACCTTTTTGCCAGATACGCGTCTGTTTTGTTGCGTAAGAAAATCCATAGCAAAGTAAATCCCTTTCGCATTTCTTCCCGGGATGGAAAGATCCCGCGGGATGGTCGAGCCACCGGTTAATAAAATAGCATCGAAATCATCCCGTAATTGATCCGCCGAAACATGTTGCCCAACATGTACGTTGGTCTGAAATTTCACGCCTTCCTGAATCATCAGGTTAATCCTTCGCGCAACGATTTGTTTGTCCAGTTTGAAATCAGGAATTCCATAACGCAATAGTCCGCCCACTTCGTCCGATTTTTCAAATACTGTTACATCATGTCCAGCCTGATTGAGTTGAGCAGCAGCAGCTAGGCCAGCAGGTCCAGAGCCCACAATCGCAATTTTTTTTGTTGTTCGGTTAGCCGGCACGCGAGCTTGGGCATATCCATTTTCAAAAGCTTTTTCAATAATTGTCTTTTCGATGTACTCGATGGTTACAGCCGGTTTATTAATGCCAAGCACGCAAGAAGCCTCGCAAGGTGCCGGACAAATACGGCCAGTAAATTCGGGAAAGTTATTCGTGCCGATTAAAATTTCATAAGCCAACCTCCAATTGCCCTGGTAAACTGCATCATTAAATTCAGGAATAATATTTCCTAACGGGCAACCACTATGACAAAATGGTGTGCCGCAGTCCATACAACGTGTTGCTTGCTTGACTGCAATCGGCTCATTGATTGGGCTATCGACTTCATTATAATCTTTAATGCGGTCTTTGACCTCTCTTTTTTTCGGGAGATCTCGTTCAAACTCTAAAAAACCTGTAGGCTTTCCCATTATTTCCACTCTACTTAAAATGAAACGAACTTTAAATTTAAAAAAAAATACGCTTTGCAATGTGAAAAGGAGATTACAACAAAAGTTTCTCTTACTTTGCAACCGATTTCTAGAGTACTATGAGTTCAAAAAAAATATTTTATTTCCTGTTCGCTTCTATCTTTCTGATTGAGTCATGCAGCCCCAAAAAGAAACCCGAGCAGGTACAAGAGCCGGAGCGTCACGTTCAAGTTCCTCCGTTCAATGGCGACTCGGCTTACTTTTTCGTTGAAAAGCAAGTGAGATTTGGGCCGCGTGTGCCAAACACCAAAGCCCATGATCAGGCGGCGGCTTATTTCATTAATCAATTTAAAAAGTATGGTGCAACTGTTGTTGTTCAGGATTTTGATGCCACAACGTGGGACAACCAGAAAGTTCAACTTAAAAATATTATTGCCAGCTATAATCCAACTGTTCAGAAAAGAATTTTGCTAGCGGCTCATTGGGACACACGCCCGTACGCAGATAAAGACACGGAGAAAAAAAATGCTCTCCTTGATGGAGCTAACGATGGCGCGAGTGGTGTAGGGGTTCTTCTTGAAATTTCCCGGTTGTTAGGGCAGGGAAAACTGCCATCCGTAGGTATTGATTTAATTTTATTTGATGGCGAAGATTGGGGCGAAAAAGAAAATGAAAGAAGTAAAATAAATGATTTTCCCGAGGGTTATGAAAATTGGTGGTGCTTTGGTTCACAGTATTGGGCAAAACACAAACATCAAAAAAATTACTCCGCCTACTTTGGAGTATTGCTGGATATGGTTGGTTCCAAACATGCGCAATTTTTGAGAGAAGGGGGATCGCTGGAGTATGCACCCAGTGTAGTTGATAAAGTTTGGAACACAGCCGGGCGATTGGGTTATACCGATTATTTTGTTAAAACCAATGTAGGGGCGATCACCGATGATCACGTGTTTGTTAATGAAATTGGCAAAATCCCAATGATTGATATTGTTCATTACCAAACCGGTGTCGGCTTCTTCGGCGATTATCATCACTCACGCAAAGACAATCTTTCTATCATCAGCAAGGAAACGCTTGGTGCGGTGGGGGCTACCTTGATGAATGTAGTGTATTACGAACAATAGCCAAAAAAGAATCTAATTATCGTCCCCCAGCTTGCTCAGTTCGTCATCCAGGATTTTTTGAATTTCATCGTTATGACTTTTATCAACAGCATTGGCTTTGGCTTGTTGCTTCATCCGCTTCAGCATCGCACTTTTCTTGATTTCGTAAGCTATGAAAACTGTGTACTTGCTCTGCTTCTTGTCGAAATATTTTTCTTCTCCAATTTTACGCAGATCGGAAATGTTGGTGTTCATTACTTCCCTGACTAAGCTCTGAAATTTATCGGCTACATCAGCTGCTTTATCCTTTTGCGTTTGTCCAAGGTATTGATCAGCAACTTCTTTCATGGTGGTATTTATTTGCCCCGCCAAAATTCCCTTTGCTTCAACGTCCGCCTTGCTTCGTGCGACGTTATCGGAAGAACTTTCTCCTTTGCCGGTGCCGCGAAAGAAACGATTATTTGATTCGTAAGCGCTGCCACGAAATGGCTCCTTCATTTTCAGGCCAAAAGGATTGGACGAACATGAGCTCAAGGCCAAAACAGTCATTAAACAGATTATGTAAGTTTTCATTTTTGAGTTTTATTTATCGCATACGGTTGCAAAGAATTTAAACGAAAATAAAATATTATATGCTATTGATCGGGCATTAAAAATTTTATTGCGTATTTCCACAACTTAGGTTGAAAGTGGCTTACCAAGCCGGTAATCCACCATATTTTGTTACGTTAAGGCCATCAAAAGCGTAAAACATTTATTGAACCTTAGTGTTAATTTTGCCGTATTGGAGTAAGATTAGTGTAGTCGGTTTAATGTGTCTTGATTTTTTAAACTTATGCAAACAGTGTATATCGTAGGTAATCCTGGTTTTAGAGAGCATCTCAACAAAGAGTTGCATGACAACTCCTCGTTCATTCGAGGGCAGGTGAATGTTGAGATTCCTGAAAAGAATGTCGAACTGTATTGGATTAACAATCGGCAACAATTAAGAGAGTTCAAAAAGGCAATTGGTGCTGACCTGGTTTGGAAATATCGCTTGAATTTTTATTTCGACCTTGAAAAGCTTACAGAGCCATCCACGGAAGACGATTGGAGCGCTGACGAGAAGGCCTTGATGAAGAGAGTTCTCTTGTCGAGGGCGTAGTCTCAACAATAAATAATCAACTGCCAGCGGAAGGCCCACTTCCATTGTAGCTCATAATTTTCGATTCCGGCCTTTTGAAGAATCGCTTGTAATTCCCGGCGTTTAAATGCACGGAGAACAGAAAGCGGTGCATCAAATTTTACCATCGAGGATTTCGAAAAAAGAGCGGTCAGCCATTTGATTGAATAATAGGCAAGCGGATGACGGTGAATGTCGTTGACAATAATTCCTTCCTTCGCCTGATTTTTCAAAAATCTGAACAGATTGACTAACTCCTCATCGGAGAAATGATGAAGAAAAAGCGTGGCGATGATAATATCAAAATGCTTGGATTGAAAATCGCTTGAGAAAATATTGATGGCTTCGAAATTCAGGTCTTCCAGTTTTTGCGAATGCTTCTTGGCATAACCAATAATATGGGGATTGGCGTCAATGCCTTCCAGTTGAGCGTTTCGGTTTTCAGATAAAGCTTTTTTAGCGATTAGCCGCAGCATTTCTCCGCTTCCGCAGCCCAGGTCGGCTATAGAAATTCTATTCTCTTTAGGTACTTTTTTCCAAAGTTTTTCCAGCGCATTTAAGGTAACCGTATTTCCGCCAAGCCATTGATTGATAAAATCGAGTTCGCTCAGCGTTTGAAAAACCACTTCATCCTGGTAAGTAAGATCATCCATGATTTCTAATGCCTCGCTCCGGTGAGAAAATGAAACGGCCATGTCAATGCATTTCGATTTCGAGCAACATGCTTTCAAGGGTAAGCCCCGGGCCGAACGCAAAACTCAAAATGTTTTTATGTTGATCCCGACCGGTGAGCGTTTTTGAAATTTCGTTCAACACAAACAAAACTGTTGGGGATGACATATTGCCAAAGTTTTTTAAAACATGGTAAGCAAAACGATTCTGTTCCTTGCTTAGGTTCAGCTCATGTTCAATCACTTCAAGAATTTTTTTGCCGCCCGGATGAATGGCATAATAATCGACCACTGATAAGTCTTTATCTATTTTGAGCAACAACGATTTAGCGAGTTGCCTGATTCCACTGCGAATCACCTCCGGAACATAAGTAGAAAGTTTCATTTCAAAACCAGAGTCGCCTACCGACCATGCCATATCCTGGGCACCTTCGGATGCCAGATCGCAGTGAAAGCTTATCGGTTTTAAATTAACTCCTTTTCTCGGCTGGGCTTCTATTAGTAAAGCTGCACTTCCGTCAGCAAAGAGGGCATTGGCTAAAAAATTATCTTCCGTATTCTTCTTCTGAAAATGAATACTGCACAATTCGGTGCATACCAAAAGCACTCTTGCGTTTTTCTCATTCTCACAAAAAGTGTTCGCTAATTTCATCCCATTAAAGGCAGCGTAGCAACCCATGAAATTAATACAAGTGCGATTAATGGTTGTTGTTAATCCAAGAGCTTTTACCAGGTCGATGTCAAGGCCGGGAGCATAAAGACCGGTACAGCTAACAACAATAAGATGCGTGATTTCTGTTTTTTTCGTTGCCGTTTTCTCCAGGCAATTATTGATCGAATGAATGCTCAGGTTAAGTGCATGCTCGTTGAAAAGCTCCATCCGCTGGCTCGTTGTTGGAAAAGGCTCGATGGATTCATTATCAGGAAAAAATTCATAGCAATTTTCCTTACCATAATCTTCGAGTACCGAATACCGGGTTTCTATTCCGGTAGCCCGGAAAAGAGTTTTCAATTTGCGGGCTTCGTCCACTTCGAGCCTCATTGCCCTCATCATAAAGTTGGCAATGTCATGCTGTCTGAATTGGTGAGGAGGGTTGGCTGTGCCTATGGAGGTGATGTAGCTCATCGGTTCAAGTATAACCTAAAAATCCTTACCTTGTTTTATATAGTTCACAGATATGTCATCTACTTTTCTTCATCTTCGAATTCCATTTTCTTATTTTCTACTGCCCGTTTATATTTTTTCTTTAGGGATCTCGCCTAACTTTAATGAAAGCCGGTTGCTGTGGTCGTTTGTGATCATTCATTTTTTGCTTTATCCGGCCAGCAATGGCTTTAACAGTTATTTTGACAAAGATGAAAAAAGCATTGGCGGATTAAAAAATCCGCCGCCGGTAAATCGAAGTCTCTACTACGTTTCGATCCTGCTTGATTTTGTAGCCGTTATTCTTGCCTGGTCGAGAATCAATTTTCTTTTTGCTTTGATGATTTTAATTTATGGATTGATATCCAAGGCCTACAGCCATCCTTCAATACGCATAAAAAAATACTCAATTCTCGGATGGCTCACGGTGGGAATCTTTCAAGGTTACTTTGCTTTTATGATGTGTTATGTGGGTATAAACAATTATGATACGGGAAACTTGCTACAGGCAAGAATAATAATTCCCGCCTTACTTGCTTCGGTCATGCTGTTAGGGAATTACCCTATGACGCAAGTATATCAGCATGAAGAAGATGAAAAACATGGTGACAAAACGATGAGCATGATGCTGGGTATTCGCGGCACATTCATTTTCGTTCAAGTAATTTTCGCTTTGGCTGCGCTCGGATTTGTTTTGTACTTCAATACTTTTTTTGATTCACAATTCAGCTATGCATTTTTAATTGCCTTGTCACCGGTGGTTTTGTTTTTTATGATATGGTTTTATCAGGTTTGGAAGAATCCGGCGAATGCCGATCATTCGCGAACGATGTGGCTCAACTTTATCTCGGCTACTTGCCTCAATGGGTTTTTTGTTTATTTCTTTCTGGCCAACAGTCATATTGGACAATATTTTTGACCTCATCACCAGCCCTTCTCCGCAAGAGAAGGTGACTCGCAGTGGAACCTTAAGATATTAATTTGATTGCCTTGCTCTGTTATTATTAAAATCCATTCAAGGCTACTCCCAAACCACTACTCCCTCAATTCCATACCACGTTGGGTACTTCGGTAAATGGATTTTTTCTACTTCGTTGCGTTTCACTTTTAGCGTGGGAGTCATCAAGCCGTTGGCAATGTTCCAATCGTCTTTCATGATCACGGCTTTTTTTAATTTCTCGTAATCTTCTGCAGACTCATTCATTTCAGCAACGGATGTCGAAAGGCCCTTGCTAATTTCTTCTTTTGATTTTGTTTTACCGACAGCCGATAAGACAACAAGCGCGATCGGCTGAGGTATTCCCATGCCAACAACACAAACTTGTTCAATGTCTGCATTTTTAAGAAGTCGCATTTCGATCGGTGAAGGCGAAACGTATTTTCCTTTATCCGTTTTGAAAATGTCTTTTATTCGACCCGTGATCGTGAGGAATCCATCCTTGTCCATCGCTCCCAAGTCACCCGTTTTCAAAAAACCATCGGAAGTGAAGGCCTCTTTGGTTAGTGATGGCTCGTTGTAATAGCCCATCATTAATGCGGGGTGGCGTGTAAGAATTTCTCCTTCATCTGAAAATTTTGCTTCCACTGACTTCATTGCCTTGCCCACCGTTCCATGTTTAACTTCTTCCTGATTGCCATGAGAAATAGCACAGTTTTCAGTCATGCCGTAAATTTCGTGAAGGTCAATTTCCAATTGTTCAAGCCATTTTAATAAAGCCAATGGCATCGGCGCAGCGCCCGAAGTGTTGATCAATGCGCGCGACAACCCAAGTTTCCTGGCCAGCAACTTTTTTAAAACAAAACTGACGAAGGGAATTTTCAGTAAGATGTCTAATTTTTTCTGTGGAAGTTTCTCTAAAATCTTTTCTTGAAAACGAGCCCATATTCTCGGCACTCCAAAAAATAAATGAGGTTGAACGAAGGCAAGATCGTTGGCAAATGTGTCAAGTGATTCAACAAAGGCAATGCTTGCGCCTGTCCGGCAGCCAAGTAATTCAGTAAGATTGCGTTCAGCAATGTGACATAATGGAAGATAAGAAAACAAAACCGGGTGTTCCGGTAATGGGCTCACCCGATTCAAATAATCGATAATAATTTCTGCCGTGTGGTCGAATGCTATCGAGTTAAACATTACTCCTTTCGGCGTACCGGTCGTGCCGGATGTGTACATGATGGTCACGAGTTCGTCGGATTTCCATGATGCGATTTCTTGCATTGGCTTTTGGTGAGCCATCCAATCACTGAATTTTATTTCTTCCTTGATTCCGTAATCGTCAATACTTATTTTTTTCACCGAAGCTGGAATGCCCTGTTTTTGCTGCTCGTAGTCATCAAGTTTGCCAATGAAGATTGCGGCTGCTCCGCTGTGCTCGAGTATTTGCCGAATAGAATTGGCTGTGATGTTTGCATAAAGCGGAACGGAAACATGACCAGCCATAAAAATGGCGAGATCGGCCATTAGCCAGTGCGCACAATTTTTGGAAAGAATAGCAATGTTGCTTCGTGCAGGTAAGTTCAACGACTGAAGTCCGGAAGCTGTTTTTCTAATTTCTTCACCGGCTTGGCGGAATGACCAGTCATGCCATTGACCCTGTACCGGTTGACGAAGAAAAATATTGCCGGGTGTTTCCTTTTCCCAACGGGTAAAAT
>Ga0206910_1045_pt2 | contig 25829 bp, 16 predicted proteins | sample Alteio_BWOrgHeat_77_FD_152949 | JGI IMG/M metagenome (GOLD analysis project Ga0206910, IMG submission 152949) | Enriched cells from forest soil in Barre Woods Harvard Forest LTER site, Petersham, Massachusetts, United States -... | ecosystem: Environmental > Terrestrial > Soil > Temperate forest >... | reverse complement strand
AGTACGACACCGTGCTCCGCCTCGAAGAATGGCTGCAAAAAGCCCGCGAAGTTTTTCATCGCGAAGATGTCGGCATCGCGCACGTGGTCAAATTACTCGCGCGCGAATATGAAGTCGAAAGATTTATCGTCCCGCAGGAATTCCCCGCCGGGTTGCTGACCAAGTTGCGCGCGCTGCTGATTCCCGTGGAGGTCAGCGAAGGTCCGTTGTTTCCCGAACGCGCCATTAAATCCAAGGAAGAAGTGGCCTGCATCCGCGAAGGTTGCGCCGCGAGTGCCGCCGGGTTGTGGGCGGCGGAAAAGGCCCTCCAGCGCAGCACCGCCCGGCGCAATGGCGAACTTTACCTCGATGGCGAAGCCCTCACTTCCGAGCGCCTGCGCTTTTTGGTGGATGTCGCCTGCATGGAAAACGGCGCGCTCGCGCAATACACGATTGTCGCTGGTGGCCAGCAGGCGTGCGACCCGCATTGCCGCGGTTCCGGCCCCTTGCGCGCGAGCGACCTCATCATCGTCGACGTCTTCCCGCGTATGACGGATTCCGGCTACCATGGCGACATGACCCGCACTTTCCTCAAAGGCCGCGCCAGCGAACCCCAGCGCGCGCTCGTCGATGCCGTGCGCCGCGCCCAAAAAGCCGCCATCAAGAAACTTGGGCCCGGTGTCACTGGCAAAACCGTGCACGAAACGGTGCAGAAATATTTTGTCAAACTCGGCTACGAGACCCGTCGCAAGCCGACCTATCACGAAGGTTTTTTCCACGGCACCGGCCACGGCCTCGGCCTCGAGGTACACGAACCCCCGCGCGTCAGCCTCGGCGGCGGTCGTTTGCGCGAGGGCATGGTCGTCACCGTCGAACCGGGCCTCTATTACCCTGGTCTCGGCGGCTGCCGCATCGAGGACGTGGCGTTGATTACTGACGATGGCTGCAAACTTCTTTCCGACTACGATTACAACTGGGAATTGCGGTAAGACAAAATTTCTGAATTTATTTCTCCATGCGTAATCTTTTGGCCAAATTTCCCGCGCTGCGCGTGGTTGTCGTCGGCGACGTGATGCTCGACGAGTACATTACCGGTCAGGCCCACCGTCTCTCACCCGAGGCACCGGTCCCGGTGGTCGCAGTTGATCGCGAGACTTATGTCGCAGGCGGCTCAGCGAATGTTGCGCTCAATTTGGTTTCCCTCGGCGCCAAGGCGGAATTGTGTGGCTGGATTGGCCGCGACACCGCCGGCGATAAATTGCGCGCCAAGCTCCATGATGTCGGGGTTACCTTCGACGATCGTTTCGCCCGCGCGAAATCCACCACCATCGTCAAGACCCGCGTCGTAGCCGGCCATCAACAATTGTGCCGTCTGGACCGCGAGGGCGAGCCCGCCCTCTATGCGCTGCACAACACGCCCGCCCAAGCGTGGATTGCCAAGAAATTGACCGGCGCCAAGGCCGTGATTTTTTCCGACTACGCCAAGGGCGCGTTGAGCCCCGAACTGGTCAGCGAAATTGCGGCAGTCGCCAAAAAGCGCGGCGTACTGGTCGCGCTCGATCCGAAACCGCGCCGCCCGCTCGATGTCAAAGGGCTCGACCTGCTCACGCCAAATTGGAAAGAAGCGCTCGAGATGGCCGGCTTTTCTCCCGAAGTGCCTCTCCTCGCGCAGCCGGCCCCCGAAGCTGTCGCCAAAAAGATTTTCCAAAAATACGGTCCGCATAACTTGGTCATCACCCTCGGCCCTGAAGGCATGTTGCTCTGTGAAGACGGCCACGTGCGCGAACGCATCCCGACTTATGCGCGTGAAGTTTTCGACGTCACCGGCGCGGGCGACACCGTCATCGCCGCGCTGACTCTCGCGCTTGCCGCGGGTGCGACGCTCATTGAAGCCGCGCACTTTGCCAACACCGCCGCCGGCGTCGTCGTCGGCAAATTCGGCACCGCCACTGCGACACCGGAAGAAATTTTGAATTACCATCCGTAGGATGTAATGGATAATTGAAAGTTTGAAATGGACAATAAAGACAGCCAACTCCGCTTATTCCTTTTCCATTATCAATTATCCATTTTAAATTTTTAATTGTCTATGAAACTTCCTGCCAATACCAAACCCGGCGAATTGCGCCGTGAATCCGACAGCATGGGCCCGATCGACGTCCCCGCCGACCGCTATTGGGGTGCGCAGACGGCCCGCTCGCTCATCCATTTTGCCATCGGTACCGACCGCATGCCGCTCGAGGTGGTCCACTCCATGGGCATCCTCAAAAAGGCCGCCGCGCTCGCCAATGAAAAGTTGGGCAAGCTGCCGCCTGACGTCGCCAAGCTCGTTGTCACCGCTGCCGACGAGGTCATCCGCGGCGAGCTCGACGAACATTTCCCGCTCAGTGTGTGGCAGACGGGCAGTGGCACGCAGTCGAATATGAATGCGAACGAGGTCATTTCGAATCGTGCCATTGAGCTGGCGGGTGGGGCACTCGGTTCCAAAAAGCCCGTGCATCCGAATGACCACGTGAACATGTCCCAGTCGTCGAACGATACTTTCCCGACCGCCATGTACGTCTCAGCCGCAGTGGATTTAAAGCGCCGCCTGCTCCCCGCCGTGCGCGAATTGCGCGAGGCGCTCGCCGCCAAGTCCCATCAATACGAAAACCTCATCAAATCCGGCCGCACGCATTTGATGGATGCCACGCCCATCACCCTAGGCCAGGAATTTTCCGGCTACGTTTCGCAGCTCGACGACAACCTGCGCCGCTTGGAGCAAGTGCTTCCCGATTTGTGCAAGCTCGCCATCGGCGGCACCGCCGTCGGCACGGGCCTGAATACGCATCCGAAATTTGCCGAACTCGTCTGCGCCGAAATCGCCCGCGAGACAAAGCTGCCCTTCTCGTCGGCAGAAAATAAATTTGCCGCGCTCGCCGCGCACGACGCCCTTGTCATGGCCAGTGGCGCGCTGCGCACGCTCGCCTGTTCGCTAATGAAAATCGCCAACGACGTGCGCTGGATGGGCTCCGGTCCGCGCTGCGGCCTGGGTGAATTAAACCTCCCTGAAAACGAACCCGGCAGTTCCATCATGCCTGGCAAGGTCAACCCCACCCAGTGTGAAGCGCTCACCATGGTTTGCGTGCAGGTGCTCGGCAACGATTTCGCCGTGGCCTTCGCCGGCACCCAGGGCAATTTCGAGCTCAACGTCTTCAAGCCGGTGATGATTTTTAATTTCCTGCACAGCGTCCGCCTGCTCGCCGATTCCTGCCACAGCTTTAACGAGCACTGTGTCCACGGCATGCAGCCAAATGTAGAACAATTGCAGCAGAACATGGAACGCTCGCTGATGTTGGTCACCGCCTTGAGTCCGGTGATTGGCTACGACAAAGCCGCGAAAATCGCCCACCACGCGCACCACCATCACACGACCTTGAAGGAAGCCGGCCTCGCGCTGGGCTTCATCGACGCCGTGACCTTCGACCGCCATGTGCGCCCGGAAGATATGTTGGGGCCGAAGGAGTAAAATAGCGGTAGTTTTTTGCTAATACGGAACCCAGGGGTCTTCCCCTCGGTCAATAAGGGCTGGTCTTTTTCCGGCACTCGGATATTTTTGCCCATCTGCCACCTCTCATGCGCGTCACGATCTTTGCTTCACTCTTTTGGCTGCTGGCGGCGACTTCCGGCCACGCCGCGACCACGGATGGCACCATGCCGCTCAGCGACATCAAACCGGGCATGAAGGGCGAGTGGCGCACCACCATCTCGGGCACTGCGATCCAGACTTTTTCGCTCGAGGTTCTCGGTGTGATGCAAAACTTCGTCGGCCCTCAACACGCCGTCATCCTCTGCCAGGCCACCGACCCCAGCCAAATTGAAAACGGACCCGTCGCCGGCATGAGCGGCAGCCCCGTTTATATCGACGGCAAACTCATCGGCGCCTACGCCTACGGTTGGACCTTTCCGAAAGACCAGGCCATCATCGGCGTCACGCCGATTGCCGACATGCTCGATGTCTTGAAGCAACCCACCGCACCGGTTCTTCCAGGTCGTCCACATCTTTCTCCCAGCCTGGCCTCGGTTAATGATTCTTCCAGCAACGTCGTGACAACTTCCGCAACCGCGCCCGACTCCGGCCTCCAACCCGCTTCCGGTCCCGGCCAGTTGAGCGATTGGCGCGTGACCCTCGGGGCCGACCGCCTCGCGGGCCGCGATTTGGGCAGCATGCTCACTCCGTTGCCGACCCCGCTCATGGTTAGCGGCATTTCCCCCAAAGTTTTATCGACGTTCAGGGATGTATTGGCCAAGCGCGGATTACAACTTATGGATGGCCCCGGCGGCGGCACGTCGGATGGCGGCCCGCCCGCGAGTTCCCTCCAGCCCGGCAGCCCCATGGGCGTCGTGCTGCTCGATGGCGACTTTTCCATCTACGGCGTCGGCACGCTTACCTGGCGCGATGGTGACAAGATTCTGGCCTTTGGTCACCCGATGTTCCAATACGGCTCGGTCGACATGCCGCTTTCCACGGCAGAAATCGTCGCTATCTTTCGCTCTTATGAACATTCGACAAAGCTCGCCAACATCGGCCCCATCGTCGGCACAATCTCGCAGGACCGCTTGACGGCCATCGCTGGCACCATTGGCCCCAAGCCGCCCATGATCGCCTTCTCCGCACGCGTCGCCACCGCCGAAGGCACCACCCATACCTTTTCCGGCAACCTGTGGCAGAATCGCGATTATTCTCCCGCCATTGGCGCCATGGGGCTGAATCAGGCCCTCGCCGGCACCATGGAGGAAGCGCATGTGCAAACCTACTCCGTCGACACGACCATCGACCTCGAAGGTTTTCCGCCCATCAAACTTTCCCAAGTCGCCAGTGGTGATGGGGGCGCCGACGAGGTCTCCATGGATTTTATGGAAACCATGGATCAGTTGATGAGCAACCAGTTCGAGACTCCGCACATTCGCTCGCTTAATTTTGACATTAAATTGCACGACGCCTGGCAGACGAGCTCGCTGGAGTCTGTCCGCGTGAATAGCGGCCAGTTGCGCGCCGGCGAAAAGCTGAGCGTCACCATCACGCTCGCCAATTACCGCGACAAATCCGTCGAGCAAACGCTGGAAATTCCCATTCCGGAATCCGCCGCCGGCTCGACGCTGACGCTTTTCCTCGGCGATGGCAGCTCCACCGAAACCCTCGACCGTGGTGGCACCCGGCGCGATTTCACTAGCCTCGCTGACGTCGTCAATTACGTGCGCAAGGGCCGCAGTCGTGGCGCGCTTTATGTCAAACTGCTCCAGTCGCAAACCGGCCTGCGCGTTTCCGGCAGCAGCCTCCTCGGCCTCCCGCCGTCGGTGGAGCAACTCTACCTTTCGCCCAAAAACGTTTCACCCGGCAATTTGACGACCCAGATCACCCTCTGGGAAACCAGCATCCCGGTGCCCGGCGAGTTCAACGGGCACTTTACCATGCCGTTGCGCGTGCTGCCCTAGTCACTTTTTTTCATCTTCCATTCTCCCCATGTCCTCCTCCCGATTTTTTGCGAAATTCACTGCGCTGGCGGCTGCCAGCTTCGCCCTGGCTGCGCCGCTCGCCGCCGTGTCCACCGACACCGCCGTGCAGGTTTCCTACGACCATTTTGAAGACGGCAAGATGGAGAACATCTCCATCCCGTCCGATGGCGGTTTGCGCCTGGCCCCCGCGCTCGAACAAATTGCGAAGCTCGACGCCGCTGTTATTTGGAAAGCCGTCGCGGACAAGGACGGCAATCTCTACGTCGGTACGGGCAACGACGGCAAGGTTTTCAAAGTCACTCCCGATGGCAAAGCCACCGTGCTCTTTGAGCCCGGCGAATCACTCGCCCGCTCGCTGGCCTTGGACGACAAGGGGAATCTCTACGTCGGCACTTCGCCCGATGGCTACGTCTACCGCATCACCCCCGGTGGCCGCCCCGAAATTTATTTCCACCCCGGCGACACCTACATCTGGGATCTGCAGTTTGATATCAAGGGCAATTTGTATGTCGCCACCGGAGCCAAGGGCCACATCTACCGCCTGCCGCCCGATTATAAAGCCGACCAGACTGCCGAAGTTTATTTTACCACCGACCGCACGCATGTAACCACTCTCGCCTTTGACAGCCAGGGTGCATTGCTCGCCGGGGCCGGACCCAAGAGCCTCGTCTATCGCATCACCGACAAAGACAAGGCCACCGTCCTGGCCAGTCCTGGTGGTGAGGAAATTTCCGGCCTCTCCGCGCAGCCTGATGGTTCCGTCTATTTTTCCACGTTCAACAAACCTTCGGGCGCAAGTTCTTCAAGTGGCCGCAGTGGATCATCGAGTGCGAGTGCTGCCGGCAGTACGCCGCCCGCCGCAGCTGCCGGTGGTGGTGGTGGCGCCCCGCCTCCAACTGCAGGCGACGACGGTGCGGATGGTGCTACCGACGCAGCTGGCGGCCCCAGTGGTGGCAGCCCTCCGAGTCCTTCGACAGCCAGTGGCCCCAAATATTCGCAACTCTATCGGATTAATCCCTCGGGCTTTGTCGAGCCGGTCTGGAGTCTTGCACGTACAGGAGTCTATTCTTTCCGCCCGTTGCCCAATGGCCGCTGGCTCGTCGGTAGCGACCAGCATGGCCGCATTTTTGACGCTACTTCTCCTTCCGATTGGAATTTGCTCCAGGAAACTCCCGAAGGCAGCGAAGTCTCGGTCTTATTGGCTGACCCGAAGGACGCCGCCGCGACGTTTGTATTCTCGAGCAACCCTGCGCAGATTTACCACCTCGGCTCGAAACCCGCCGCCAGTGGCACCTACACTTGCGAGCCTTTCGATGGCGACCAAACCGCGCGCTGGGGCACGCTCCGCACGCTGGCCGTGCCGCCGATGCCCAACTTTCCTCTCGCGGGCGCCAAGTGGGAAACCCGCACCGGCAACACTCCCAAGCCCGATTCCACCTGGAGCGACTGGCAGCCCATCGCCGATACGACGGACATTGCCAGTCCCGCTGCCCGCTATTTCCAATACCGCGTCACGTTGACCGATGCCGCCGTGACCGTCCGGCGCTTGTCCGTTTATTTTGAGCACTTCAACGCCGCTCCGGTCATTGATCGCCTCGGAGTGCTGCCCGTCGGCGTGGATATTTCCACCTCCTCGCCGCCGCGCGCACCGGTCGATCTCCGTACAATTTTGGAAGGCGATTCCTCGGCATTGAGTTCCTCGCCGCCCTCGCGCCCGCAAGTTCGCGCCACGGGTGAATCTGGCGCTTTCTCCGTCGCCTGGCATGCCACGGATGCAAATACCGACCCCTTGTCATACACCGTCAATTTGCGCGCCGTGGGCGACGCGAAGTGGGTCACGCTGGCCGACGATTTGATGCAGCCCGTGTTCTCCTTTTCCAGCCACGGGTATGCAGACGGTTATTATCAGGTGCAGGTCATCGCGAGCGATAAATTGGCGAACCCGCCCGGCCAGGCCCGCACCGGCGAGCGCACCAGCACACCTTTCCTCATCAACAACACCGGCCCGACCGTCACCCTCGACTCACAAACAGGCGACGCCACGCGCTACATCATCACCTTCCACGCGCATTCCGCCACCACGGTGCTCGATCACGCGCAGTACACGCTCGACGGCCAGCCGTCCAAGCCAGCCTTGCCCGATGGCAACCTCTTCGACAAGCCCGACCACGTTTTCCATGTGCAGCTTGACCATCTCAAATCGGGTTCGCACAGCGTGGTGTTCGAAGTCGTGGACGAAGCCGACAACCCTGGTTCCGCCAAAGTGACTTTTGATGTTCCATAAACTGCGCACTCTCTTTTCATGAATTTGCCGTTAATTCGTCGGGGGTTAGTTGCCGTGGTGGCTGGACTTTTGCTTTGCTCCTGCGCTGACAAGGCCAAAGAGGCCGCGCTGTTAGTTGATTCCGCCCGGGCCAAAGCCAATGCCCAGGATTTCACCGGTGCCCTGGCCGATTTGGATAAGGCGGTTCAATTGCAACCCGAGCAGGCAGAGCTATATGTCATCCGTGGCGCGGTCAAGGGCGGCCATGGTGATTTTGACCAGGCCATCACCGATTTTTCCAAGGCGATTTCTTTAAAGCCAGCTGAGGCGGAAGCCTATGGTGCGCGCGGTATGGCCGAACACGACAAGGGCGATCTGACCGCCAGCCTCGCCGACTTGAACAAAGCTTTGGAAATTAAACCCGAGGCCGCGGGCTTTGAATACCGGGCCGGTCTGCGCCAATCCCTGGGCGACGCCGCCGGTGCATTTGACGATTATAACAAAGCCATCGAGAAACCAACCGACCTCGATCCCCATGTGCGCATGTTGTGTTTATATCGCGCAGCTCTCGCGCGGCGGCTGGGCCCGGATACCGGCGGCCTCACGCAAATTATTGGCGCCTGGCCCAACGACTGGCTCACGACCATCGGCCTTTTTCTCAATGGTAAAATCAGCGAGCCTGATTTTCTCGCCAGCGCAGAGAAGGACACTCCCAAGAACGTGCCCGAACGCGAATGCCGCGCCGACTATTTCGTCGGCATGCTACACCTCGCCAACCACGACAACGTCGGCGCGCGCAAATATTTCTCGATGTGCGGCGCAGTCGAAAATGTCAACGCCCCCGAGCAGGAATTCGCCCACGGCGAACTCAAGCAGATTGACAAGGCATCGAAGTAGGACTCAAGCAATGCGATTCTAGGGTAGGGCGCGCTGCCCCCAGCGCGCCGTCGCATACTGCCTATTGTAAGGCCGCAGTCTTGTGCGCCCGCTTTCCTTTGCGCTCTTTGAGTCTTTGCGGTGAAAGCTGTTTGTTATTGCGCCTAATAACAATACACAAACAACCCCGAACGCAGTTTCGGTTCAAACCACGTGCTCTTCGGCGGCATGATTTGGCCGGCGTCTGAAATCTCCATCAGCTGTTCGAGGGTCGTCGGATGCATGGAAAACGCTGCCGCAAATGCGCCAGAGTCCACCAGCTTTTCCAATTCCTTCGTCCCGCGAATACCGCCGACAAAATCAATGCGGTTGTCTGTGCGGGGATCATTAATGCCGAGCATCGGCGCGAGCACGCGATCCTGCAGAATGCTCACGTCCAGCCGCGCAATCGGCCCGTAGGTGAGCGGGACCTCGAACTTCAGGCCATACCATTTTTTGTTGATATACACCGAAATATTGCCCGGCGCTTCCGGAGCCGGAATTGCGCTCGGTGACACGTGGCAAATCTCGCCCAACTTGCCCAGGAAATCTTCCGGCAACATACCCTTCAGATCCTTGACCACCCGGTTATACGGCAAAATTTTCAGACTGGACGCCGGAAAGATGCACGCCGGAAACCAATTGTAGGTTTCGTTGCCCGTATGGCGTGGATTTTCCGCACGCATGGCCTTGGCGGTGCGCCAGGCGCTCGCGGCCCGGTGGTGGCCGTCGGCAATATAAGCGGACGGTACTTTTGCAAAGGCCGCGACGACATCGCCCGCCTTCGCGCCAGTCACGCGCCAGGCCACATGCCGCACCTTGTTTTCATCCACAAAATCATACAGCGCCGGGCCGCCGCCGAGGTCGCTTAGCAACTCATCGGTCGTCGCATCATCGCGAAAGGTCAGGAATACCAGCCCCGGTTGCGCGCCGAGTGTGCGGTTGTGCCGCAGGCGGTCGTTCTCCTTGGCCTCGCGGGTCTTTTCATGTTTCTTGATGACGTTCTTTTCATAGTCATCCACATGGCAGAGCACGACGAACCCGCGCTGGATGCGTTCCTTCCAATGCTGCTCGTAAATATACACCGCCGGCTCACTATCGCGGATGAGGTGCTCTTCCTTGCGCAGCTTGTCGAAATATATCTTCGCGCCCTCGTAAACGGCGTCGCTGTACGGGTCGGTGCCGTCCGGCAGGTCGATTTCCGAACGCGACACGTGCAGGAAGCTCAGCGGGTTGTCCTTGGCCAGTGCGCGCGCCTCGGCGGTATTCAGCGTGTCATACGGCGGGGCGGTGACACGGACTGCTTCTTTGGGTGGCGGACGGTCGGCTCGGAGGGCTTGGATGCGCATGGGTAAAGAAAGTGGAGTGAGAAGGTGGAATGTAGAAGGTGGAATGAAAAAGGCAAATTGCAAAGTGGGGGTACCCGTCTTCAAAGTTTTCTTGCCCCGACAATGTAATAGGATAATTCCCAATTATGCTAGATTGGCTATGCTACCCTCTTTCGCCCTAACGGGGCGAAGGAATAAAGCCCGGGGTTGAGCCGCGAAACCCTGGGTTATCATGTCCCTCAATTTCGCGCCCTGTCAGGGCGCAGGAGACTCCAATATGTCCCAATCCCTTGCCCAACTCTATGTTCATCTGATTTTCTCGACCAAAAACCGGGAACCCGTGCTCGCCGACGACGTCCGAGCCGGACTCCACTCCTACCTCGGAGGTATTTTCCGCGACCTCAATTCCCCCGCCATCGAAATCAATTCGGAACCCGACCATGCGCATATCTTATTCACCCTTTCCCGCACCCATGCGCTGAGCGACGTCGTTTCCCAAATCAAGCGCGGTTCCTCCGCTTGGCTCAAAACACAAAATTCCATTTACTCCAAATTCCATTGGCAAAACGGCTACGGCGCGTTCTCCGTCAGCCAATCCAATATGGAGGAAGTCCGCGAATACGTCCGCCATCAATGTGACCATCATAAAAAAGCAACCTTTGAGGAGGAGTTCCGGGCATTTTTACGCCGATATAATGTCGAGTTTGATGAGCGCTATATCTGGGATTGAGTTTAAGACTCCGGCGACCTTTCAGGCCGCAACTCATTACACATCAATCTGAGCCAGGGTTTCTCCGGCTATTGCCGGATCAGCCCTGGCCTGTATTCCTTCGCCCCTGTCAGGGCGAAGAAGGACAACCAGTTTTTGGTCATGTATTTTTTGTCTTTTGCCCCAACGGAGCAAAGGAGTACAGCCCGGGGTTGAGCCTCGAAACCCCGGGTAAGCATGTACCGTAAGATTTAGCGCCCTGTCAGGGCGCAGGAGGTTGTCTTTTCGGGGGTTGCCGAGGGCGGCAAGTGAGGGTAAAAATAAAATCTAACTATTTCTTGACCTATCAATCTATGGACACTCATCGCTTCCCTTTAATTATTCAAGAGATATACGCAAAGGTTGCGGAACTTGAAGCGATGTTTCATGGAAGACGTTTTACCCCCGACGGCAACATGGTTGGTGGTATTGGTGAGGCAATAGCTTGGTATTATTATGGAGTGGAGCTACATCGTGTTGGCCATCCGGAGGTTGATGGAACTGTAAATGGTCGACATATTCAAATTAAAGCTACGCAGATTGATAGGGTTGGTCTAAAGAAAGGGGGAGATCTTTTGTTGGTTTTGAAGATTAATAAAGATGGTGGATTTGAGGAAATATATAACGGTGATGCTCTGAGCGTTTGGGATGCTTTGGCAGCAAACAAAGAAAGTTATTTAAGGGAAAAATCAATTTCACTTAACAAACTCCGTGCCCTGCAAAATGCTGTAAATTCGAGTGATAGGGCTAAAAGACTCAAATAGGTGAAAATAGTGCCTAAGCAATTCACTTTAATGTAACGCCATTTTTCCCTCTTCCATTTTCCATTTTTTCCGTAAGAATAGCCCCATGAAATACTCTCCCTTGGGGCGTTCGGGTCTAAAGGTCTCGCGCCTCTGCCTGGGCACGATGAACTTCGGCCCGCATACCACCGAGGCTGATTCCTTCGCCATTATGGATCGCGCCTTGGCGGCTGGTATCAATTTCTTCGATACGGCGGACATTTACGGCTGGAAGAAGGGCGAGGGCATCACCGAGAAAATCGTCGGCCGCTGGCTGGGTCAGGGCGGCGGGCGGCGCGAGCGCGTAGTCCTCGCCACCAAGGTCTTCGCCGCCATGTACCGCGACGATCAGTTCGACCCCAATTGGGATCGCGGCCTCTCTGCGCGCAAAATCATTCAAGGTTGCGAAAACAGCCTGCGCCGTATGCAGACGGACCATATCGACCTGTTCCAGATGCACCACATCGACCGCAAATGTCCGTTCGATGAAATCTGGATGGCGATGGAGAAACTCGTTGCCGATGGCAAAATTCTCTATGTCGGCTCGTCGAACTTCGCCGGTTGGGACATCGCCACCGCCTGCCTCACCGCCCGCGGGCGAAAGTTCCTCGGCCTCATTTCCGAGCAAAGTCTCTACAATTTGACCGAACGCACCATAGAACTCGAAGTCGTACCCGCCTGCCGCCACTACGGCGTGGGTATTATTCCATGGAGCCCGCTTGGCGGTGGTATGCTGGGCGGCGTCTTGCAAAAGGCCAAAGAAGGCCGCCGGGCCGAGGGCGAAAAACTCAAGGAAATCGAAAAACTCCGCCCTCAACTCGAAAAGTACGAAGCGCTTTGCGCCAAACTCGGACACCCGCCTTCGGCCGTCGCGCTCGCGTGGCTGCTCCAGCGCCCCGGCGTTACCGCACCTATTGTTGGACCGCGCACCCTCGCGCAATTGGAGGGTGCGTTGCCCGCGCTCGAATTGACCCTCTCGGAGGAAACTCTCAAACAACTCGATGAAATCTGGCCGGGGCCGGGTGGCGAAGCGCCGAATGCCTATGCCTGGTGATTTAAAGTCGGTCGCGAATGCAGAAATTTTAGGCGAACGGGGCGGCGTACTGCCCGTGTTCGCCACTTCAGACGCGCTCGCCTCCATCCTCCGCCTCGCAGTGCCAACCGTGGTCGCGCTGATTCTCCATTCGTTTTTGCTGGCGGAGGAGGCGGCCTTGATCGGCAAAATCAGCGCCGTCAAGCTCGCCGGTGCTGCGCTGGTTTTTCCATGGCTCACATTACTTGGTATGATGGCCGCGGGTGGTCTCGGTGGCGGCGTGGCGTCAGCGATTGCGCGGGCACTCGGCGCAGGCAAACGACATGAGGTGCTCGAACTCATCGTCCATAGCGTGCTCATCGCGGGCGTCGCCGGGGTGATTATTTCCGGCGGGCTCGCCCTGGCTGCGCGCGAACTTTTTATCTGGCAGGGCGGAGTGGGCGAGGTGCTCGAAACATCCGTCGCGTACGGCGTCATCACCATCGCCGCAGGCGGTTTCATGTGGACGGCCAACATTTTGGCCAGTGTCTTTCGCGGTCTGGGCAATACGTTCATTCCCTCGTTCTGGAATGGAATTGTGACGCTCGTTATCGCCGCGCTCATTCCACCCGCGGTACTGGGATGGGGGCCGTTGCCTGCCGGCGGCGTGATAGGTGCGGCCATCGTGATGGCGATTTATTATTTCGCGCTGACCCTCGTCTTTTGCTGGCAGCTTTTAAAACACGAAATCGGCCTCGCCGGACGCAAAAGTCCGATAAAGTTTTCCTGGCGGCACGTGGGCGAGATCCTGCACGTCGGCGGCCCGAGCGCGTTTAATACTTTCTTGTCCGTCGGCACGCAACTGGTCGCGACCGCCGTGGCCACGAATATCAGCGTGCACGCGCTCGCCGCCTACGGCGCAGTTACGCGCATCGAGGGCCTATTAATGCCGTTTGTGTTTGGCATCGGTTCGGCTTTGGTGCCGCTCGTGGGTATGAATGTCGGCGCGGGCGATTGGACCAACGTCCGCCGACTGGCGTGGACCGGCGCGGGGCTGGGCTTCGGCGTCTCGGCCATCGTGGGTTTTGTGATGTGGATTTTCCCCGCCGCCACCATGCGGGTGTTTACCGACGACCCCGGCGCCGTTGAAGCCGGCGTGCATTACCTCCATTGGAGCGCCTGGGCCTATGGCTTTTGGGGCCTCGGCGTGGGCATGACATTTTCCTGCCAGGGCGCACGGCGTCCCATCACCTCACTGGTGGCGTCCTTTACCCGGTTTGTATTTGTAGGTGCAGGCGGCTGGTGGCTTATGCGCCCACCCGGTCATGGCACGGCCATGCTCGGCCTGCTTATGGGCCTTTCCGCCATTGTCTTCGGCGTGAGCGCCGTGGCGCTGGGCGGACCACTCTTGCCGCCGTGGATGAAGCTATGGGGAAAATCCAAGGAATAGAGGAGCACAGAAGCAAAGGATCAGCGGGATGAAGCAACAGAATTACGACTTAACTGACAAAGGGGTAATAAAAAACGCTTAACTCTAAACGCCCAACTCTAAACGCTAAAGTACGGCAGCGATTCAACTTGGCCTGCTTGAATTGAGCGTTAGGCGTTCAGCGTTTAACGTTCGGCGTTTTCTTCCCTTTGTTCCTTTCACTTAAATTCGGGAAAGAAGCTGTTATGCGCTTTCTCTTGCCCCACAGTAGTGCGCGGGCCGTGGCCAGGACAAATAACCGTGTTGTCTTCGAGCGAAAAAATCTGTTCCCGATTTGTCTTCAAAGCTTCCGCGTACGCCTCGGTACCGCGCGCGCCGCCCATCGATGCTGCAAATAAAGCATCGCCCACCACCGCAACTGGCTGGGCCAGTCCATGCAAAACATAAGTCAGTCCGCACGCCGCATGGCCGCTCGTCCGCCGCACTTCGATGTGCAAATTCCCGAGCGATCGCGTCGCCCCTGCGTCAATAGCCTGCGCGCCCTCCAGGGTTCCCCGTGAGCTGACATACGCCTTGGGTTTCCCCAGTTTCTCTTTCAATTCCGCAAAGCATGCCACATGGTCGCCATGTGTGTGGGTGATGAGCAACAATTCCGTCTTCAAATTGTTTTCTTTGACGATGGCCAGAATCGGCCCGGGCTCCGTCCCCGTATCAAACACCACCGCCTGCCGCGTCACGGGGCTCCATGCCACAAACGCGTTCACGCGAAAGTCCTTCCACGCCGTGCTCACTTGCGCAAGCCCCGTCATGTTCGGCACCCGCGGGTACCAGGCCTTTTTTGCGAGTTCAATTAAGCTCGGTCCATGCAATTGCAGGACGGGTGCCAGCTTCGTCAGCGCCGCTTCATTGAGTTGACCTTTTTTAAGCGCCTGTAAAACCGCCAGCGAAATTCCTGCCTTGGCGGCCAGCGCCTCCTCCGTAAAGCCCAGGCCGCGCTGGGCCTTGGCCAGCACGTCATCGAAATTATCTTCCAAAGTGATTCTCGCAGGTTCGGCGCACATGACAGCCGCCAGCTTGGCATTTTTTCAAGACCGAGGAAAGTATCGAAACGCGGACGATCCGCTAGCGTTTGGATGAGAGCGTTTTTATTTTCGCCCTGTCAGGGCGAAGGAGTACAGCCCGGGGTTGCGTAGGCTGCCGAAGCTACCCCGGGAAACTGAATCAACGAATATTTTGCGGCCTGTAAGGTCGCCGGAGCCACCACCTCACGCGTCATACTTCACATTGAGCTCATCCGGGATAATCGGGCGGAAGGGCGCCTCCAAATTCGACACATCATAGTCCAGGTGCCATTCGAGGAGCATGACATAATACAGCGCGGTGAAGCCCCAGAATTGCGTCTGGCCGAGCCCCGAGCCGTCTTCCGCGTTATAATATTCGCGCAGCACCGGATTTTTCACGACGGCCATGTCGAACAATCGCGTGGCGAGTTCCTTGGCCACGTCCTTGTGACCATAGCGCATCAGTCCCTGGAAAATCATGTAATTCGTGGGCGCCCACGTCGACCCACGCCAGTTGCACTCGGTGCCGCCAGTTGGCAGTCGGTGCGAACCTTGGTAGTAATCCGGCTCGGTCTTCGCATAGCTGGCGACCGGGTAGGCGAGCCAGAATTCATTTTCGTTGGTCAACCGCTCTTTGATGGTCCGGGCCGCGCGCTCGGGCGTCGCCGCGCCGCAGAATAGCGGCATAAAACACGTCGCGGATTTCACGCGCACCAATTCTTTTTTCTTCTCGTTGCGGTCGTAGTAAATGCCGTCCTTCTCATCCCAGAACACCTCGTTGATGAGCTTGCACACCTTGTCCGCATGGGCGGTAAAGGCCGTGCTGTCGTCTTTCTGGTCAAGGTGCTTGGCGATGACCGCCATTGCCCGCAGCTCGCGCACGAGGTAGCTCGCCAGGTCCACGCCTTCGTCTTCAAACGCCCCGATTTGGCCGCCGCGGCTCCATTGGTTGTCAGTGCCCGCCGCATCAGCGGAATTCCATGTCGGCAAACCATTGCCGTCACCATCGTAGCTGAACCACTTGTCCAAATATTTTTTCAGCCGGTTATAATAACTGCCATTTTCCGGAACCGTCGCCGTCGTGGGCGAAGTGTTCAGCCACGCATAATCGTCCTTATTTTGCCGGGCGCCTAAAACGACGAGCTGCGCCAGAAAAGGTTTAAAATGCTGCTGGTCGCGCTGTTTGTGCAGCGAGCGGTTGATGTAGCCATCCGCTGTCTGGCGATTGAGAAATTCTTTGAGATTCGTGTAGCAATACGGGTACACGCCGTAGTAACCGAGGTAGAGATTTTCAAAATAGAGATCCCAGTCATAGAACTCCGTGTAGGGATACCCGGTCAGCATGTTGCCACCGGCATTGGGCTGCCCTGCCAGCGTTTTCAGCCCCTTGTATTTCACATCCCAATTGGTTTGCACAAGCCGCTTAAGCAGCTCCGTGGTTTTATCCGGACCAATTAATTTAAGGAAATCAGCAGTCGCCGCCGATTTGGGGGTAAACGAGTAGGGGGTGGTGGCCAACGCCGCTTGCCCCAAGCTTAGGCGTGTGGTGGCCATCAGGCCGGCGAGCGTGGCAGTGGAGGCAAGGAAATCGCGGCGGGTGGTAGGCATGGGGTATTCTATTGGGGGTTGGGGTACGCTAATTCCTGTCGGAAACCATATCGGCGCACAAGGACAATTCCGCGCGATTAAACGCCCCCACCGCCATTCCTCAAATTATGATTGGGTCCATCCCTCCTCGACTACGCAAACCGTTCGGCAATTTCCCTATCGAACTACCGATAAGACCCCATACCCACGCTTTGCCAAGTCAGGTATGCTGAGGCTGCAGCAATAAAACCCTCGTCAGCCATTCCGGCCTTTATTTTTATGAACAATATTACTCCACCTCCCTCCCTGCATGGCTCGCATCTGTGTGCCTTCGAGAAAATTTTTGCCCACCCCACCTCGCACAACCTGGCCTGGCGCGACGCGCTCGCCCTGTTCACGCACCTGGGAGCCATCGTGGAGGATGGCAACAATCGCCTGCACATTACTCTGCATGGGCACAGCCTGAACTTGTCCGAGCCCCGCACCAAGGAAGTGGCCAGCATCGATGAACTTATGAAGCTGCGTCATTTGCTCGAGCAGTCCGAGTCTTCGGCACCCGCGCCCTTTCGCGCCCTGGACCATCTGCTGGTCGTGATTGACCACCAGCGCGCTCGCTTATTCAGCGCGGAGATGAACGGCACCGTTCCCCAGGTCATTCTTCCCTATGAACCCGACGAACACTTCCGCCATTCGCACGCTGACCGTGATTTTTTCAGTGGCAAAGAAAAGCCTGCTCCCGGCAGTTTTTTTGAACCGGTGGCCAAGGCGATTAAAAACGCCCGCAAAATCCTCCTCTTCGGTACCGGCACGGGCACCAGTTGCGAAATGGAACAATTTGTTTTGTGGTTGAAAAAGCACCACCCCGACCTCGCCAGCCGCATCACCGGCACGCTGACCATCGACGAGCATCATCTGACGGAGGCGCAAATCCTCGCCAAGGCCCGGGACTTTTATGGCCATCCCCACCTTGCATAAACTTTCACTGGCGCGCCATTATTTCCCCACCCAATCAAGCAGCCGTTTTCGAATCTAAATCCAACCGGCCATTCATTGCTTAACTAATTGACAATCAAAGTGGTGCACCCGCCAGGACTTGAACCTGGAACCTTCTGATCCGTAGTCAGACATTCTATCCAATTGAACTACGGGTGCAAAAATTTACCCTTATCGAAGGGTTAAAGGTAGATGCCAAACGGCAAAAGGCAAGATTGAAAAGAATCGGCAAAACCAACCCGTCAAAATCATCTGCGGATTATTTCCCCATCGTTCGCGCGCGCCGCGCCGCAATGAATGACCGGATGCACAGCACCAAAAACACCACGCACAAAACCAGAGTGATCGACATCGAAACAATTTTCAGATTTCTCACATCCGGCGCCGTGGCCGTGTTGTTAATGGTTTTGATCAGCTGGAAACCGTCGCCGCCCGCTGCCAGCAGGCCAACCATCGCCGCCGCATGCATCACGTGTTTGCGAATCCCATCGTTAAAAGCCAGCACCCCCAATATGCCCAATGTCAATCCAACCCAGGCTGGAATGAGCGCAGTATAGCTCACATGCGTGGCCCCGGCGTCCGGATGTCCCAGCATAAATCCACCGACTCCGGTGAGGACGAGAAGAAACGCGATAAACAAAGTGGGTTTTGCCATGATAAGATTGAGGAGCGTCCAACGCTTAACGCCGAACGCCCAACTCTCAAGGCTAAAACTCAAACCTGCAGGCCAGCTAGTGCTGGTAGCCTGCAACTTGCCACCTTCACCCAGCAACTACTTTCTCACGCCCAACTGACTTTAGGCAGGTCGGCGGGAAATTCGATTTCGTGCGGATGGTGGCGTTTGACTTTGATCAGGCGCGAACGCCGGCGCAGCTTGCGGTCCAGTTTGTCGACCAATAGGTCAATGGATTTGTACAAGTCCTCCGATTCAACGCTCACAATCATTTCCGGGCCGGAGAGGATAATGTGCCCTTTCGCAATAAAATCGCCCAGATGATTTTTACTGGCGCTGCGCTCAAGTTCTATTCGGAGTCGAAGAATGCGGGTTTCATGCTTAAATAAACGCTCCATTTTTTGAGCTACCGTGTTTTTCAAGGCATCCGTCAATTCAAGGTGGATGCCGGAGATAATCAGGTCGTGACTCATAGCAGGTGACTTTGGTTATAGGTTGACTGTAAAAAAGCGAAGGTTAGGACAAAGAACGCCACGCAGCCGCCGTTTAGAAGTCCAGACCGCCGTGTTGCGCCCGGGTTCCATTCTTATCATTAAGGCAGCTATGTTTACCGCACAATCCGTGCCAGATTGCTTAAATTCTTTCAGCACCGTCGTCATCACCGGAGCATCATCTGGAATTGGCGAAGAATTCCTAAACACAATTGCCAAGATAAACCCGAATGCGAAAATTTTCAACCTTTCTCGCACCCCGCCGGCCATAATTGTGCCGAATAACCGCCTGCGCCACTGTCCGGCGGATTTATCTTCGTCTGCAGGACAGGAATCCGCTGCACTGGCGCTTGAACAATGGCTCGATGGAGAAGGCGCGGGCCCGAAGGGCATCCTGTTAATCAACAACAGCGGCTTTGGCTCCTATGGCTTGTTTCCCGAGCCCACTGTTGCCCGCTCGCTCGCCATGGTGGACTTGAATATGCGCGCACTGGTGCTGTTGACTGGCCGTTTGCTGCCTCGTTTGCAAACCCGGGGTGGGGCGGTGGTCAATATCGCCTCCATCGCCGCGTTTCAGCCCACGCCCTTTCTCTCCGTTTATGGCGCGACCAAGACTTTTGTGCTCAATTGGAGCCTTGGCCTCTGGCGCGAATTGCTCGGCACGAATGTACACGTACTCTGCGTGTGCCCCGGGCCCACCGGCACCAATTTCTTTCGCGCCGCCGGATTTTCCGAGCCGCCGATGCCCGGCAATTCCGGCCAGACCTCCGCCCAGGTCGTGGGGGAATCACTGCAGGCTCTCGCGGCCCGCAAACCCCTGGTCGTATGTGGGTGGTCAAACAAGCTCGGCGTCATGGTCAGTGGGCGTTTGCCCCGGGTCCTGGTCACTCGTCTCGCCTACCAATTGATGATCAAGATGCGCTTGGGGGCGCTAGCTAAAAAGCCCAAATCCGGCTCATCAGCAGCTTGACAATGCATTGAAGGGCAAAGAGGCTGGGGTAGGACATCAGGCGCGGATATGGTATCTTTTTTCATCGCCCGCCTGCTCATGTCTTTGGCCTTCGTATGTCGCAGCGTTTTTTTACCCCATTTTTTCGCCGCATTGCCACTGGGCGCGAATTGACCCTGGCCGCGCTCCTGCTGGCCTTTCCGCTCTCCGCTTGGGCGGCAAGTGGCGCGGGTGGCTTCGCGCCCCTCACGCAGTCGCAATTCAGTGAAGTCGTGGGCGAGGTATTCGTTACTCCCACCAGCGATTCAACGACCCACCAGCCTGTAGTCTCCGGCACGCCTTTTGTGGCATCTGGCATCCTGCACACCGGTCCGCATTCGCATGTGCAACTTACTGCCCCCGGCGGCACCCTGGCGCGCCTGGGCTCCAACACCGTTTTCTCGGTTGATCCAAGCGGCGCCATTCATCTGCTTTCCGGCAGCCTGCTTGTAAGTTCTCCGGCGGGCGGTAGTGGTGGCACGCTCATCACCCCCTCCACCACGGCTACCTTCTCGGGCTCGACCATGATTATTTCCGCTGCTCCCGGTGGCGGTTTCAAACTTTTGAACCTGGCCGGCACGGCGAGTATGCAGGTGGCAGGTGGCCAAACCGTCTCCCTTAATGCCGGGCAAATGAGCTTTGTGCTCCCCGGCACTCGCGGGGGCAGCTTGGGTCCCGTGCTTAATTTCGATTTAAAGAAACTGTCGCAGGGCTCCGCGCTGGTAAACGGTTTTGCGGTCGCCCTTCCTTCACTGGGTTTGGTTTCCGACGCCACGCAACAACAGCAGCAAAAAATCCAGGCCGGGCAGTTCACCGAAACCAACCAGGTCATCCTCGGCGCGGTTTCCCCTGAAAAGGTCATGCTGGCCGAGGCCTACGCGTCGAATATCCAGCCCCAGTCGAATTACCAACCGTTGACGGTAGACTATAATACTATCCACGGCGATCTTGCCGCGTTATATGCCTTATCCACCCAGCCGGATTTGGTGCTGGGGCCCCATCTCGGCCAGACCCTTCCGGCGTATAATATTTTTGTTTCTCCGGGGCAGACATTTACCGCCAGCCAATTAAATTTGCCCGCAGGTTTTCTCCCCCACGACCAACTCACCGCCACGGGCCTCATCGGCACCCACCTGCAGGCCAGCGGATTGGTCGACTTGAGCGCGCTGGATGGCCAGAAGGAAGTGGATATTCTCGCCAAAGACATTTTTACCATTTCTCTCCCCACCAGCTCGAGCCAGGGCGGCAGCGGCTCGTCTTCTTCCGGCGGCTCAGCTGGCAACTATACCGGCGGTGTATTGGATAATTTCAGCGGCGGCTCTTCTTTGTCGGTGGATAGTGGCGTGACCACCTTGGCCGGTCTCCCAATCAGAAGCATCAGCAGCTTGGGCGGTATTTTTGCTAATGGTGCTTCCGGCAACTTAATCCTTTCCGACAATAATACATTCGGTGGAATTGTTATAATCAATGCTAACAGTCAAAACCTTACCTTTGGGTCAAGCGGCAATAGCGGAAACTTGACAATCGGAAACGGTGGAACTCTCAACTTCAATAGCTCTAATATCACCAACTCTACCATCACCCTCAATTCCGGCGGAGCCCTCATTCTCAACTCCAATACTCATATCGCCAACGAGACGGTGAACCTCAACTCCGGTGCCACTTTAACCATTAATGCTCCGACCGCGCTGACCGCCACCAACGGCAGCCTCACCCTCAATTCCGGCGGCGTCCAGACCACCATTAACCAAGGCGATACTTTGACGGTAGACTCAGGCATAATCACCTCCAATTCGAACGCCAGCACATTTACGCTCAATTCCGTAGTCTCCCTTTCCTTGTTTACCGCCTCTCTCCAATCTTCGACCACATCCACTTCATCTAATTCATCTGCCAGCGGCACTAAAAAAACGTCAATAGATCAGGCAACCGACCTGGTTTTCATCGGCTTGTCATCGACGCTCAAGCTCAACCTCATTGCCGACAATGGATTTGATTTTCAGTCAGGTGGTATGACTATTCAGGCCGACTTTCTTCCCACGCTTTTCCCCGCCTTGCCCATACCCGGGAATAATCTCGATGAAAGCGCGACCCCGACCATTATTTTTGCCACCGAATTTGGCCTGATGGATCTCGCGGGCACTGGCACGCAGGGCGATTTTAATCTGCCTTTCCTCGGCACGATCCAAAACCCCACCGGCGACCTGAAATTGCAATCCTACCTCGGCAATGTCACCAGCGTTGGCGTCACGCTTAATGGTGGTCGCAATACTTCGGTGCAGTCAGCGGACGGCACAGTGACTTTATCCAGTACCAACATCACGACCGGTGCCAATGGCACCTTGACCGTCAGTTCCGGCTTTATTCCCACGAACACGGGTGGCTCTGGCGTAGTCACCGGCGTCGTTTTGGTCGACAGTCCCTTCCCCATTGCCAATCTGACCGCGCTCTTCGCCAGCCCCACCGGCGTCATTATCAATTCGGCTTCCTACACCGTCACTAATGCCACCACCAACATCACCACCACCGCAGTCGGCTCCATCTTGCAAACGGGCAGCGCCGGCAGCTACAACGGCAAATTGAATATTATTTCCAGCACGAACATCAATATCTCCGATAGCACGCTTTACAGCTCTGTCCAAAATATAATCGCGGAAAGTAACCTCACCATTTCCAATACTTCAATCAATCCGGGCACCCTCCCCGCCGGCAGCAAATTCATCTACGCAGGTGGCACCGTCGCACTCAATGACATTGATTTCCCCGCCGGCTCAACCGTCGACCTCTATTCGCCCATCGGCGTGCTCAATACCAACGGCACGATCCTGTCGGGCGAAGTTAATTTTCTTTCAAATGTCACCTACAACGGCACTTCCACGGATTCACTCATCGGCACCACCATCCAGATTGGCTTGATGTCCAACAATGGCACCGTGCAATCTGCCCTCGCCACCTCCCTTACTTTTGACGGGGCTATCACCAACCTGCCATCCGCCAATCTTTTTGACAACGTACTCTTTTCCCCCGCCGCGCTTGGCGACGCTCCCTTCGACGTCAATTTCTTCCAGGTCCATGGCTTGATAGCCGGCAATTTGACCCTCGGCGGCTCCATCGACCTTACCAGTTTGCCCAGCGACTCCATCATGCTCGCGCTGGCCGCCACTAATATCACCATTGATGGCGACACCGTGCTCAATCCGCCGACTACTCCGGGCCTGCGCTTGATTGCCTTCGGCAACTTTACCTTGCCCTCCGGCCTCTCTCTCTCCGTTAACTTTCCCACCAGTGGCTCCAGTTTCGAGTTCGAAAGCTTGCATGATTTCGACTTCGAGCAAACCAACCTGGCCAATGCCAACGGCACCATCCTGGTCAACTCCCTCGAGGGAAATTTAACTTTTAACGGCAGCACCGTTACTGCTGGCAACGACACTTATGCAGGTTTGGTTTTGCTCAACGCCGCCAGTGATTATTCGACGATTCTCATCAACAACAGCACGCTGACTGCCAACACCACCGCGCTCATCAATGCCGCCAACATCACCACAGTCAACTCCACCATCACCGGCGGCAACAATGTCATCCTCACCGCCAGCGTTGCCGATCTGAACGTCAGCGATAGTAATCTCACCACCTCGGCGACCAACGGCCAAATCGGTCTGGTGGCCAACGGCAATATCTCGGTCACCAATTCCACCCTCACCGCCCAAACTTCCCCGGTCACTTCTCCAACCATCAATTTCGCCGCGGCCCATGTGGTCACCGTGCAAGACAGTGCCTTGGTCGGCGCTTACTCCAATGTGCAAGCCGCTGACTTGGCCGTGTTGAACAATGTCGACGTCGGCTCCGCCCAGGCCATTAGCATCGCCGCGCGCACCATTAACTTGAGCAATATCAATTTCCCCAATGGCTCTTTCGTTTATCTCTCTTCGCAAAACGGCCAGCTCGCACGCAATCCCAACACCGGCGCCGCCTCCGTGGTTGGCGACGTGAACTTCATCACCCACGTACTCTATAATGGTTTGCCCGCGCAAAATTTCGTCTCCCCATCGGTCGGTGGTTCGGGCTCCAGCGGGACCAATCCGATCCAAATTGGCGCGCTGCCCAGGGTTAATTCACATCCTTAATCGGCCTTTTGGATTTTTAAAGGAGAGTTTTGTCCTATGGGACAAACTTCTCATGTGACCGTTAGCTAAAAAACCTCATTTCGGACCACGACGGCTTGACTCTTTGTTACAATTGTAAGAGCATGGCACCTCGTATGCTCCTTTGTGCTACTGCTCTGCCCAGGCAGTCTGTGCGGCATAAACTTTTTATTAACGCCTAAAGAGAACACCTTATTTTTTATGAACACGTCACTCATTCGTAACCTGGTTACCTTTCGCTCCCTGGTCCTCGCTGGTTTTCTGGCGGCCTTTCCGCTTACCACTTGGGCGGCCGACACTGTCGCGCCTTTTTCCCAGGCGACGTTTTCTGAAGTCGTCAATGACGTGAAGGTAATTCCCTCGACTGACCTCACCTCCTCCGGTGCCGTTGCCACTAAAGGCATGGACTTCAAAGCGCCGGACGTCATTCAAACCGGCCGCCGTTCCCGCGCCCAATTGACCGCCTCCGACGGCACCGTCGCCCGCATCGGCGCCAATTCCGTTTTCTCGCTCGAGCCCAACAGCCGCACCCTGCACTTGGAAAAAGGCAGCGTACTTTTTAATTCCCCCAAAGGCATCGGCGGCGGCACCATCGTCACCAGTTCTGCCACGGCCACCGTCACCGGCACCACCATCATCGTCACGGCCACCCCCGATGGCGGCTTTAAGCTGATGGTTCTCGAAGGCACCGCCACGATGAAGCTCGCCAATGGCCAAACCATTTCCCTCACCGCCGGCCAGATGAGCTTCGTGCTCCCATCCTCCAAAGGTGGCACCGCTGGTCCCGTGTTGAATTTCGATTTGAAGAAACAGGCCCAGAGCGCCGGCCTCGTCAACGGCTTCACCCTCGCGCTCCCTTCGCAAAGCCTGATTGTGGACGCGGCCAATGAGCAGCAGCTCAAAATTCAGTCCGGCCAGTTGACCCAAACCGGCCAGGTCGTCGTGGGCGCCACCAGCTCCACCGAGGTCACCTTGGCCACTGTTGATAGTCTCCCGAACACGACGGCAGCAATCACTTACCCCGACCTCATCCTCGGGCCGACCGGCAATGAAACCATCCCCACTGAGAACGCCTTTGCCTCTCCGGTGACATTTACGGCTGGGCAGATTGGTTTGCCCGGTGGCGTCATTCCGGGCGATTCCGTGGAACTCACTGGTATCCTGGCCAACAATATTCAGGTCCCCAGCGGCACTGAGGGCGAGAGCACCGTCAATCTGGATTTTACCGATAGCTTTAGCACAATCAATACGGGTGAGGGCAATCATACCATCGAAACCCAGACACCCAACAGCCTCGCCGGCCTTTTTCGACTCAGCGTGGTCGCCCAAGGCAACTTTTCCTTTGGAGCAGGTGATGGATCCATTGACACGAGCTTCAATGTTTTATCTTCCACTAATAATCTGCAATTGATCGCAGAAAAGGGATTCGTTTTTTCGAGTGAAAACCCGGAGATAGATGCTGGATTAAATCCCATTGGTTTCGACAAGCCGTCTTATGAAAACGGGGAATCCGACTCGATCTCCTTCGTCAAAAATTCCATCCGTTTAAGTTCCGCTTTTAACACCACCTTCACCATGACTTCAGTGCTGGCGGACTTTGACGCCACCAATCTTGAGGCCTATAATTACTCCACAGGGGATACCGGCTCCATCGTTATTGAATCTATCGTGGGCAATGTCATTGGTGACGAAGCCGACATTGAATCGAGCCAGGATACAACCGTGCGCTCCGTGCTGGGTGCCATTAACCTCACCAATGGATTTATTTATTCCGGCGACAACGAACTTGGCAATAGCACGCTCGATGTCGTGGCAGGTTCCGGCAATATCCTCTTGGATAATGTCGAATTGCAAACCTCAAATAGAGATCCTCAATACAACGGCACTGTCAATGTCATCACCCCGGGCAACGTCACCATCCGGGACGACAGTTCCATCTTCA